>Ga0181575_10000237_pt1 | contig 40867 bp, 26 predicted proteins | sample 101ome_23_FD_145599 | JGI IMG/M metagenome (GOLD analysis project Ga0181575, IMG submission 145599) | Coastal salt marsh microbial communities from the Groves Creek Marsh, Skidaway Island, Georgia - 101411CT metaG (spades assembly) | ecosystem: Environmental > Aquatic > Marine > Intertidal zone... | reverse complement strand
GTGGGGGAGGGGGGAGAGGGGGGGGGGGCGCGGGCGGGAGGGGGGGAAGAGGGGGGGGGGGGGGCGGAGGAGGGGGAGAAGATGGAGGGGGCGGGGGAGGAGGTGGCGGAGGTGGAGGAGAAAGATTTTGTGTGGGAGTTAGAGTTATTGTTGGGGTTATTGTTGGGGTTGGAGTATATGTGGGCGTTGGTGTTGGCGTTGGCGTTACGCATTCTACATGATAAATATGACATTTTTGATACATATGAATCCTGCCCTTATTTCGCTCTTCCACAATTGGTGGTGGAAAATTTACATTAGGACAATTTTCACAAAGGTATGAGGAACATTCTTCTTTTTCATCGCAACATTGGCATTCATCAAATATAAATGGACATATAAGATCTTCTATCTTAGGTGAATATATGGACGTCTCATCGTAATAATGAATTTTTTTACCAGAGCTCTCTAGGTCGGCTATAAGAGTAATTAAGGATGTTTGTATTTCTTGATAGCGTACATTTTGGAGTACAATAGCAACATCTGTGAAATTTTGTAAATCTGTCGAAGTACCAGACGCCTCTGCCATTCGCTGAATAATATCCCATGAATCGCTAAAATTAGACGATCCATAGTCTCGTCTTAATCTTCTCCCCAGATCATTATATGATGAATTCATCCTATTGTTAGATAGGAACCACCGATGATATTCGCTCTCTTCAAAATCAAGAGCAAACAATAACCTATCAGGGAAAGCACATCGCCATTTTTCTAGCACTATGCTATTCCCCCTAGAAGACAGTTTTTCCCCCACAAAAAGTATACAAATTAATTTTTCACAATCAAATTTTGGTTCTATTCTAGGTTTTTGATAAGGAATTTTTAGCTGCTCAAAACAGCCAATTGCTATTGTATCTGAATCTGCAGATATGTCTACTGAAATGCCAGATTCTTTAGTACCCGGCATTCCAGTAATGCTGATATTCTCCCATTTTTCTTGTTCTTTATCCCACCAATATACATATGCCTTATTTTCCCCTGGGGCTCCTATAATTACTGCTTCGCCACAATCTTTGTTTAATTTTACACTATACCCAAAATGCCCCTTTGGTTGTTTTCCCTGAAGTATTTCTCCTCTTTGAATCCAAAAGTTTGAGGGTTCATCATACACAAAAACCCTCACCTGTCCTGCTTCTTCTATCTCTATTTTATCTGGATCATTTGGATCTCCTATGATATAAGACGTCTTATATTCTCCAATAGCTAATACGTCGCCATCTCCATTAAGAGATACGCTAAATCCACATTTCGCATTGTTCTGAGTACCTGAAATCGATTGTCCCATTGATCTGTATTGGCCGGGGTACCACTCCAGCAAAACGTCAACTCTACCTCTAGAAGAATCCTCTCCGGTTTTGTCATATTCTGGTGATCCTATCGCTAGTACTGTACTGTTTGCATTAGTAGCCAGAGAATCTGCAAAAGCCTTGGAACCAATATTTGATATTGGTTTGATTCGTACAGGACTTCTGTACCATTGTCCGTCTGGTCTTATTCTACCGTAGGTTGTATACGCAGGCACTCTGTTCCAAATCATAATACCATCATTAGATCCGACATACAATATACCTCCATTTTCGTCTATCGCCATAGACTTACCTACATGGTCATCTTTCTTTCCTCGATATTCCATTTCAGCGCTGATATTGCTGCCGGCCCCTCTATCCGGTCTATATACCTTCAACACTCCGGCGTAGAAAGAATTTAGATCCACACCCTTGATCCAAGGACCGCCAACAGCAAATAATTCTCCATGTTTTTCTGAAGCTATCGACTTACCAAATAACGCAGGATAGTCTGGCAGAGTAGGAATTTCTTGTGCTTCAGCAATAGTTTGCTGTTCAAACCAGCCTCTGTCTTTCGATTGTTGGTACCATACACCTACATAGTCTCCCGACGGCGCTGCAACAATAGCGTTACCAGAAAGAGTGTCACTGAAAGACATAGTTCTTGCAAAGTCTATATGGGCAGGAATATTGGATGGGTCTTCTATCCTTCCTGTAAACTTATAGGTAGTCGAGGCTCTATCTGTGACACCACCACAAAGATCAAGTGTTAAAGTAGGAGTTGGTGTAACCGTAGGAGTTATTGTTGGAGTAACAGTGCATCGCATATCTGCACATGCAACAGCCAATAGCCATGCTTCACGACTCATAGTACAGCAATCGTGGGTATTAAATGGGCAAATAATATCCTCACTTGGAAAGTTAAGTGTTGTTAATGATGAAAAATTGGCTTTGTTTTTTATGTCGACGTATAGTTTAGATATCGACCGTCTTGCTTTATACGTATAGATATCGTCATCTTTCCATACTAAGAAATCCCCAGCGTTGTCATATTCATCTATAATTTCTGCATTACCACCAGCTACCACCATTTCTCTCATTTTTGCAAATATGTAATATGTGAACTTCCATTCCCCATCATCAAAAATGTCAGCGGTAACAAATTCTCTAAGTGTATGCCAAAGACTAAATGCTCTAGGATCTTCTAAAAAATTATCTGAATATTGAACCGCGCCGCCTGCCATAACCTCCATAACGAACAGCATTCTTTTAGGATATGCAGATCTAAATAAATCAAATTTATTCTCCATCTGTATCCGTTCAATAGAGTCATTACCCCGCAGCATTGCGATACATATTGTGTTTTCACATTTCTGGTATTGATTTTGGGCCTTGATAAATGAATCCAGAGGAGGCAGAGGAGGTGGGGATATAAGATCATTACAATTCATGGTTGTTGGATTAGTACGTCCCTTACTACTACTCATTATCGTTGTCCTTCATTATGCGAATAGATTCTGGTGGCCGGTTTTCGCCCACAAAAATAAATCCAGAGAAGCAGTGTGTACAGTGGTCGCTAATTTCTCCAACTAGCAAAGATATATTGCAGGCGCATGAAACCATATATGATCCTAAATTTGTCTACCGACTGAGTAAATAACAGACTTAAATACATCCACTACAATTAATAGTTAAATAATCCGTACTAACCGTTTTAGTATTTCTGTGAGTTAGTTCTATTTTTAAAACAGCATCCATATTTTCTAGAAGATTTACAAGTGTATTTATTTGTCCACCAGCGGTGTCGTTAACGTCCGGATTAATCATGTTCACTGGTTGACTATAATACTTTCCAAAACCCACTGTACCACTGACCGGGCTAATAGCTAAAGGATATAAAGAGTCACTAATAAACTTATAATCATACAATTCTCCCAATCTGGCATCTCTTACATCAACTACTATATTGGTATTTTCCTGACAACATTTGATATCTAATTTTTTAAGTGGACTATCTACAAATTTTACACTAGCATAGGGGTCACAATCTGGTAAACAATCTATACAGTGAATCTTAAATATGTCTTCGTCATGTAGTCCTTGATAGCTAACAGGTTCGATTGTAGTCTTAATAATAGAATAGACATTAAAGTCTTCACTATGACAAGCATGATAGTTTACGTCTTTATAGATCTTGTAGTCTAATAAGTTTTCAGGATCAAGATTGCCAGTTTCTTTAGAAAAAGTAATTTCAGCAGGTATTTCTACTTTCTCTTTAGCGGCAACAAATGTGCCAGAAATAGGATTTACATAAGTGGGCCAATTAGATACCGGTGAACTAAAATGAAAATTATAAGTCTCGCCACAAGTAAGGCCAGATGCACAAACCGTAATAAATTGCTTATTATTGTCTTTACCAACCAAATTTACATCATTTAGCTCTTGAATTCTAATGGGTGTGCATTCATTAATATCGCAACCAACAATAGTACCACCAATCTCGGGCAATACGACAGGAAGATTTGCTTGACTTCTCATAATAAAATAATAAGAAGAGCCAGGCTTTAATTCTGTTAAAGTAGAATCCGGATTTGGTATTCTGACACTAGGATCTTCTGGATGCAAAGCAGTAAAGAAAACAGGTATAGAGCCATCACTAATTTCAGTAGAATGAATAGAAAGAACATTATCGATTAATCTTTGCCATTCTGACACAAATTCTAATGGCGCATCCATCAGATCCAGAGCTTGTCTGCCAGAATATCTATGAATAGCATGTTGACTTGAAATTTCGCTCATTATTTTACCTTTATTAAACTTTATTTAAGTATACACCACCACAAAACTATATTAAAACTTCAGAGGGTAGACCATAGCCTGTTTGATTTTTAGCCGTAACACTGATTGTCCACTGTTCGTCGATATCTATAGTGCTACTAGAAAATAATTGATAGGTATTACTGGTCAGATCGTCTATACGAATAGTTGAACCGTCTGATACATTTGTATAAATAATAGTATACGATACTAAGCTAGTGGTACCGTGATACAAGGGTTCCTCCCAGCTTGTAAATATGTTATTGTTTTCTGGCTGCTCATCAAAAATTTGTCTTTCTGCCTGTAGATTTTGTACCCTAGATGGAAGATCTATATTTTGACTCGGAGTTATTGTTGGGGTAGTCGTTGGTGTCGGGGTTGTCGTTGTAGTGGGAGTTATTGATAATGTTGGGGTAATACTCGGAGTCATAGATATTGTAGGAGTAATACTAGGCGTTACAGAGATTGTGGGTGTGTTTGTTGGCGTTAATGAAGGCGTAAGTGAAATTGTCGGAGTATTACTTGGCGTTAATGAAATAGTCGGAGTATTACTTGGAGTTAAAGAAATGGTCGGAGTATTTGTGGGAGTTAGGGAGGGAGTTGGAGTAACTGTAGGAGTTAAGGTATTAGTGGGAGTATTGGTCGGGGTCGTCGTAATTGTTGGACTGTTAGTAATAGAGGGAGTAATGGAAGGAGTAGCTGAAGCTGTTATGGTGGGAGTATGAGTTAGTGTTGGGGTTGTTGTTGGTGTTGACGTAGTGGTTGGTGTGTGTGTAGGAGTGGAAGTTGGCACAGGAGTTTGTGTGGGTGTGGGAGTTGGTGTGGGGGTGGGTATGTAATCTTTAGAATATATTAGTTTATGACCTAATTTAATATAGCCTTTATTAAGAACATAAAAGCTGAGAAAATGATCATCAACACCCTCTATCACATCTATTTCCATGGTGCCTGTAATAAAATCGTAGATTCCTGATGTGCTACTTGGTACATATTCATCTGTCGTAGCACTGCTAACCTCTGCCTTTGTAACAACATAGCCATCATTAATTGGGTAATATTTAATTTTATCTTCAAAGTTTTTATTTAATATTGCCACAGATAAGTTTCTGGGTATAGAAAGTCTATATTTACCAACAGAATATGCAATAACTCTATTATTTAGATAAGGCTGATTATTAAATATTACTACAGTTTCTGGTAAGTCGGAATCAATGTCATCTGTTTCAACGACAGTAAAAGTATTGACATATGGAAGTTCTGCCGTATATGATAATAGGTATTGGGCTACATAATCTCCAGTAATAGTCATGGTATTAGGAGATATGACACCAGACATCTCTATGCCCAATAATGAATCTGCATCCAGTCTAAATATATCATTCTCATATATTTGTTTTTTATAGATTAAATCGCCTACTTTATGTGCTGAATCTAATATCTGTCTTTTAACAATAGAAACGCTAGGAATATCAGAAATTAATCTACTTTTACACAAAGACTCGTTATCAACACAACCAATGGAGCCACTACCAGAAGCAGATATTTCAGGCGTTCCAGATGCTGAACCGGAACCAGCAAGTTGATCACAATCAATATCTTCACACGATAGTCTAATTGGCAATATATCTTTATTTTTTTTGAATAGTTTTCCAACTATTGAAGGTGGCTCTATCTTGTCTTGAGAGATATAAAGCTTGGCTATTAAGTGATCATTGTAAATATATTTCCAATTATTATTTATTTTTAATATAACATCTTCGTTGTTTCTCTGTTCAATAGTGGCCTTTTTACAATTCCTTTGCTGGCTGTTTCCTATTGCAACAATTTGGTAATCTGTATATAGAATTTGACCGAAGCGATCCTTAATATTCATTTGCAGCAAAATCTGAGCACCAAAATCATAAGAAGACTGTATTTTGACCATTGTTTGTGGAATAAATCTCTGTGGCTTCTGTACTTCATATGACTGCGGAATAATATCCACACGAGTGTCTTCAGGATATTTATCGACAATATTGAATTCTAATATGATAACAGACGAGTCGCTTAATTGAAATGTAGGATCTATAGTCACAAATATAGGATTGCCATCAGTATCTGTCGCTTGGCCTCCGTTTTCGTCTAATACGGGCTCCTGTCGAGAACTCAAAAAGATCTCTTCAAACGATATCGATACCCCACATGCACCCTCTGCTAAAGAAAAGAAATTTTCTGTTATCATAAATTACCCACAATCTTTACATTTGATGCTTAATACTTTTTCTGTTATTAAATCATTTTCGGACAGTATTTTAAACTTAAATATACTAACTGATGAATCTTCTTTGGTTACATTAATATTTACAGGTACCAATGCGCTCCTAAACAACAAAGGCTCACCAGCAGCATCCAATGCACCCGTGTAATTTTTATAGTTAGCACTAGCAATATCTATCCTAGAGCTATTTGCAGTAAGTTCTTCGACCTCAAACGAATAATTAGTTGGAGCTCTTTGAAGTCCACTCACCTCCACAGAAAGAGTATCTCCAAAGCAGCAAAAATCAGAAACATCGTCGAAAAATATCTCAGGAACATTAGTTTGTTCTTGACAAATAACTTTGCCAGAAAATTCTATAACGTTGTCTTTAATCACCCTCTGTGTTTCTTCATCAAAATGGGCCTGTATTAAATACATTCTTCCTGTTACCGTGTTAATTACTATTTCTCCAACATCAAAGTCTTCTATAGATGGCGGATTAACGGTATTAACTTCTCTTCTGTGTCGTATAGGCATTTTATTTCCTTTATGTGTTACAGGCTCCGTTGAATGTTAATAGGCCAAAATCATATGGATCTGGTGGCGCTGGTGGTTCTGCTGGAGGTTCGTCTGTTCCATAACTAATTTGTGTAAATGGAATACCTTCACCAAAACTATTTTCTGCTACAATCTGTATATTGTAATGAGGACCTGGCTCTATCCCATTAATAATATCTGTATATATAGATTGTACTGCACTGTCAGGATCAATAAATCTTTCGATATAAGATCCATCTGTGGTCTTTTTATATCTTACTATATATCTGGTGATGGGGGATCCACCAGCAGATTCAGGAGCTTGCCATGAAACTGTCATGCGATCAACCACAGGAGTTGATGGTACTACTAGCTGTCTGTCTATAGATACATTACGAACCTGTCCAGGAAATATGCTACTGGGTGTAACCTGATTACTGGATAGCGACCATTGACCTTTTCCTATTTGATTAATTGCGGCTACTCTGAAAACATAATTAACTTCATTGGTTAATCCTGTTACATCTGCTTCGGTCTCTGCAGATACTGTATCTACATATGGTGTCCAAGTAACGCCATTATTCGTACTATATTCAATATCATAATCTATGATAGGTTCACCGCCAGTATCTATGGGAGGTAGCCAGCTAAGAAATGCTGCAGTATTGCCTGGGTCAGCCTGCACATTCCTTGGTGGTCCTGGTGGTCCAGGAGGTACTTCTGGCGAAATACTAATTATTTTGCCATTAACATCAACGGTTAATGCTGCTCCAGGAATATATGATGATTCATGCATACCAGAAAGGTAAACATGATCAGTAACAATACCACTAGAATATGTATATCCATTTACCGATAGGTCTGCTACATAATCCAATGTATCATAGCCACTTGGTAATATATCTATAGCTTTTCTAATAGAGTTGAGCACATACGGATTATTCATATTAACCATAGCCCTGCCAATTTGATCAAAATCATATCCTGTTGGTATAGTATTACCAGCATCTATATATCCATCAAAAAACATACCAGTAACACTACCACTAATGGCGTTAGGTATATTTGCATCCACTTTGAATACTGGAGTTAGTCCAATCGGTAATTCCCCATTTAATGGATCGGCATCGTGGATTTCGGGATAGTATCTATTGTATTCAAATTTAGTTCTACCATAAACTGCAAAATCAATATTTTCTCCCACAGCATTAAAATGAGTATGTATCAAGGGTCTGGTGCTAAGCACATATTTAGAACTGGGTCTAAAAGTAAAGGGAGCATCTGGATTATTTTCTATGGGGTCATCAATGTCACAACTGAACCCGCTAATAGCTGGAGGATCCTGATTAAATAATCCATACCCAAGTCCGTTAGTTAATGTTGCAGACTTGGTGATTGAATACATAATTCCAGTAAATCCAGGCAAATCCTCACCACCATCTAATTCGTTAGGCAGAACATTTGGACATGCATATGTATAGAATTCATTATTTTCATTTTCTAAAAATATTGGCGGATGAGAAATATATAAAGCATCTGGGCCATCAAATGGACCAGTTAATTTTGCTGCTAATTTTACATATTCAACCTCAAAATCACCCGTGTGCATAATAGCTACAGTATCGCCAAAAGAATATTCAACATCTAATTCTTCTTGGGTTGGGACATCTTGTGCTATGCCTCCAATTTCAGAGATTGGAGTAACAAATTTAATTCTTTTGTCTTCAGAATCAAAATAAACAAGCCTTTTTGGAAATCTATTATATGTGGCACCATCTGCCTCGAGATAAGTATTGAGTTCAAATTTAAGTGGACCAATTCCCTGGTGGACTAAAATTGCTCCTTTGAGACTTTCAGAATCGTCTCCTATTTGCAATAAGTCTCTCTCTTCTAATTTTAATAGAGTTTTTACCAAAATATTATCATCGTTATACTCAATCTCGTTATACGACTGCAAATAATTAAGATTATCTGTATATAAAGGACATAGCCCACTAACTCCCGTAATATAAATCTCGTCTTCATCTTCTATATATGTTAATCTTTCGATAGCTTTTGCACTAGCGCTTCCGGTTTTATACAACAATCCACCGCTAGGGCCTTCGAAAAAGTCCAACGTCTCACCAGGATTATCTGGATCGCTGACAAACAAATTTTCAAAAATAATTGTTTGCGCCTGAACCCCACTGAATTGCACTGGTTCTGGAGACATGATTTTGATTTCTCCATCAGCAGCAATTGTTACTTTGTCTGGAGCAAAACCTGTCCTGTAATCCCCGTCAAATCTATTGCCAGCAGATAATGACAATGTGGGATTTGGACCAATTGTTAGTCTTCCATTTTCTGAGTTAACCAAGGCCATAGAGTCAATCTCATTGAGTATAGAAACTGCTCCATCTTCAAAAGAATGCGTAGATATTAACGAGTGTCCATCAGCAGAAACAATAGTAATATTGGTACCAGATATTCCGCTAGCTTCTAAATCTCCTCTAATATGTGTTTTACCACCAATAGTAAGTACAGCACTGGGCTCTGGAAGGTCCGAATTGATAATAACGGTATTTGATGCGGCAGTGACGGATGCTAGTGGTTCAAAATAGGCAGATTTATACCATTCATGTATATCGGGAATATAATATCTAGCAAAAGGATTTTTAGCAATAGCGTATATGTTACCTACAGTGTTGATGATGTTATATGCGCCATTTTCGGTGATGTTACTGGCTGGTTCTGTCAGTCCTGTCGGGGCGCCATTATGTAACCAATTGGTAAATCTCAAGCAGTCTAAATAGTCAACAAAATTAACTGGCTTGTCCCCATAGTCTGCTTTAACAACATATTCTGACGGCTCTATTCCTATTTTATCAATACCTCCGGCATAACTGGTAGCCATTTCTCCATGATATAAACCAAAAAGATCTGTGCCAGTGGCTACAGAATTTAGGAAAGCTGCATATTGATCATTGGTAATTTCAAAGGTTGACATTCTATAAGAATATGGCACTTTACCAAGATCGTGGATTTCTACATCAGAAATATTTCCTAGACCATCATCGACAGAAATCATAGAATCATGTGATTCATTTTTAGCATTTTGTATATCAACAAATTCTAGTTGCAAAATTCCAGTAATATAACTTGAGTCTTCTAGCGCATAATTACTAGCAATTCTAAAGCCTATGCCGCTGCCATAAGTCTCGGGAGATGAATGCTGAAACGCATTAAAGTCACTACCACTAGACATAATACTACCACCACCAATATACATATTATCGACACTAGTATGTTCTTGTGTATTGTCCGCCAACCATTCTGCAACATTGCCATTCTGATCATAAGTTCCATAATGGCTCGGTAGGCCATTAGTACCGACACTGGTAACATAACCAGACCATGCTATGCTCTGAGAAGCATTATAATTTGCAGTATTAAATCTATTGCTATTTCCCGTACCTCCTTCAACAATTTCTACTTTTAATGGCTGTGTATCTGAATTAGTAGCATATTGATAATAATTTCCTTGTGTGATAATATTGCCTCTAAACTCAGAAGGCCTAATATCCAGGCCAGGAACATCTGCATCAGAATAGACAGAAAATCCTATGGGTTTTTTAGCGTCATTAAATACCGTATGTTCGTAAGGTCTAGTACTAAAAACTATTGCAGTAGAATCATTGACAGTTGTGACTTCTGGGTCTACGTATTTTTGCAGAGTGAGTGTGAAGCCTTTAGAGATCGATTGAATATAAAGACCACCTTCTGTACTGCTTGTGATTTGGTCGGTGGTAAATAATACCGTTACAAAATCATCAGTAGCCGTCATCCTTTCTATGTTAGTATATAGAATTGTGCCATCTACATATTCTACAGATATTTGGTCTCCTATAGAATATTCTTCAATAGGTACTTGTGTGTCAGGATCGAATATAATTTGCGACAAACATCCTTCTGCTAATCTTTTTGGATATGCTGAATATACCACATCATTATTTGTCCTAAAGAAATCTCCAACTTTAATATCTGTATATATTTGACCATCAACATCAGTTCTCAACAATCTGCCAGAAGGAGCCCCAATAATAGAGATAGGATTATTCTGATTAGCTGAAACAACTTCTCCATTATTGATCGTTAAAATGCTGGTGCTAGGCAGTGTTGTTAATCTAAGCTCATTAACGGATAAAGTTTCAGCAACGTTGACATTAGCAGCATTGATAGTGCCACTAGTGCCATCTAGACCAACAAAATTTATATTGGTACCCGAAAATACTATATCTGAACTAGACAAACCGACACCTCCGGGAGAAGCAGAAATTCTACTAATACCGGCAGAAAGATAGGTTTGATTAGGATTGGAAGTAAAAGTTTCTAAGAGATTTTGTCCGCTATTAACCAATATCGAAAACTGACCTTTACTAGATGCAGCATCATAGTCTAGTATTCTTGAACTCAGTCTAGAGTAATCTATTTTATTGTTATCAGAATTTTTGGATGATAAACTAATTGTAGCAATATCTGTGTTGTTCGGTATTTGTGCTATTGGTGGCTTATGATAAAATGTCATGCTTGCTGTATTGCAGCTGGTTCTATTTTCTAATCTCAGTCCTTCCTGGCAATTTAGATTGACAAAATGAGCGAGTGTTTGTGGTCTGGCCCCCACGGGAATATTTAATCCTAGTCTACCGTCATATGAAAAAAACAAATTTTTATTACCAGAATCATTGCCGTAAATAATTACATCACCACTAACTGGTTGTCCAACGCCACTAGGAACATTAATCCCAAGACCACCAGTATGACTATAGGAAACATTCTGTTCGTCTCCACTGCCGTACACATAAAAGTCGGAGAGATAATGCTGTTGATTGAATATAGTGTCAAAATCTCCAGAAGTAGGAATTGAAGCATACGCATTTTGGAGTATGTCACTACCAAACAATAATTGATGGTCAGGGCCATGATATATATCCCCTCCAACAAGAGTGCCATCTTCATTGTATTGATAACTATTAAGAGCGCCTTCTGCATGAACTTCTTGTGTAGAAAAATCTTGGGAAGATATAGACATTGTTCTGGAAGATGCCCCGCCTTTATTATCTTGTAAACTGATCCAATTATTCCCTGTGGAAACTAATGTAACATAGCCACTATCCGACTTAAGAGAATAAATAAGGGTGTCGTTTTCGTATATGCGTAATACAGCGCCCGAGTGATTAATGACTTTAAAATCCACTATCAGGGACTCATTATCTGCTGCGGGTGGTAAATCTGCTCTAATTTCAGATTGATTTGATGCATCTACTATATAGATAGCTCGAATATTATCTACTTTAAAATTTGTATTTTTTACTACAACATTATGAAAAGCAGTATTGAAATTATATTCATTAGCAAAAATAAAGAATTTACCATTGTCTATTGTAACGGGCTTGCCGTCATTAGAAGATGATATAATCTTATCTCTTACTATATAATAGTGAATGTCTTTCTTGAGCTGTCCTATGCCTACTTCATATTGATTTTTATCTCTAATCAAATACGGTATATATGCATCTATATTTGAAAGCTGCAAAGACTGGTAACCATCTAATACTTTGGTCAATACAATGTTTTCTGAACTTTGACATTGATATCCTATATTTTCAAATATATGTACATTACTCATTTAAAAACCTATGATATAGGGCTGGAGGGGGGTGGTAGGCCATCTGCGCCTTCGTTTCTGGTATTTCTTTCTGTGTCAACGGCTTGGTTTTGACGTCTGGACTCTGATACGCTACTATTAAGCAAATTATTGCTAAAGTCATTTAGTGTATCTGGAATACCATCAACTCTAACATTTTGTGCCACATTAACACTGTCCGGAATATTGAGAGCTGCAGAATTAATAGATTGTGCGGTGGATGCAAACTGGTTGGTTGCTGATGTTACTTGGGTAGCCACATTATTCATATTTTCTGTACCACTAGAAACTGCTTGATTAAGCTCATTTACTACTGCTCTCAGTTCTTCAATTCCTTGGATTTGACTACTAGTTGATACACCATTATTGCTACCCTGTCGCGTTATTCCTCCTTCTTGTAGATATTGTGGTCCTCTAACCATTCCTCCTCTAGCTAAATGATTAACCATTTCATTATGACTATTATATCCGCTATTAATGGCTCGTAAAACTGGTAGATATTTGCTAGTTGCTTCTCTATTTACTACAAATTCTCCGGGAGTAAGCATTGCGGGCACTGTATCTGTACCTCTTGATCTGAATGGTATTAAAGCTCCGTTATTGGCATATACCATGCCTCCTTGTCTGAGCTTTTCTGGATCCAAAACCTCTGACCATAATGCTGCAGCGTCTGGGCCCTGTGTGTTGGTTATCTCTCGTGTTGCTACTGCCTGTCGTGTTTGTGTTTTTATGAATTCATCTCTAGTGCCTCCTTGCCTGGTAACATCTAGAGATCGAGACGCAATATCTCTGACTCGATCTTCAGGTAATGATGACATTTGTTCGGGTGAGATTCCTGATCTTTTTAATAAACTCTGTCTAAGGCTTTCGTCTGTATATTGCATGGTTCGTAGATAAGGATCAGTAACGTCTATATCAGGCCCGGTTGGTGTCATCGAGGCGTCTGGCAGTTCTTTTCCAACGCGCATCTCTCCTCTTAGAGTATTTGCATTTACAGCATCTGGTACAGGCTTTCTGCCTACACTGGTAGTAGTAGATGCAGGCGCCTTGGTTGGCACAGCATCTGCAGCTTGTGCAGCAGCCCCTCTTGCTGCTCGTTCAGAAACAATATCGTCAATAAAAGCCAATGCCTCATCAGACAATTCAGAACCAGCTGTGGTGGCAGGCTTTGATCCTGGTAATGGAATTCTGGTAGTAGGTCTAACGCCACCTAATCCGGGAATTGCTCGTGTAGGTCCAGTGGCAGCTTCTTGAACCGCCCTTACTGTAGGAAACATGCCTCTTGGATTTACATCAGATGGTGTGGCTGTGCCGCTCAGAAGCTTCTTTGCGTCGAGAGATAATATTTCCCTAATAGAATTAAGCTCAATATCTGGACCATCAGGAACAGGTGCTCGTGGTACCCTTTTAAAATCTTTTAACCCAGGCAATGCTTCTGTAATTACCTTTTTCATACCTCTAGTAGCTTGTGCTGGAAGAGCCGCTGTGTTTTTTATAGCCCCAGGGACACCAGGCAATAAAGCTTCTGTAAGTGCCATAGTAGCGTCAGCAGCTCCAGACGGACCTATTCCATAGTTACCCTGTTCTGCTGCATTCATTTCATTTTCTAAACTTTTACCTCTTGCTAGAACATCTTCAGAAGAAGCAAGCCTACCAGTTTGTTGCAGGCTTTCTAGCTGACCAAGAACATAAAGTCTCATATCGTCTCTAAACTTAGGATCTGCCGTCTGTAGTTCTGATGGCATCGCAAATTGTCCAGCCCCAGTGGTAACAAAAGCATCAGCAACATAACCTAATCCATAAGCTCCATATCCGGCATAATCTCCTATTCGAGACTGAAAAGCAATAAGGTCTTTATTAAATTTGTCTTGTCTTTCTTGTATTTCATCTGGCTTTAATATATCTGCTGGCTTTGTAGCATTTTCATATATAGATCTTTGAAATGCTTCATCAACATACCATTCATTTTTCTTTCTGACTCTTTCTCCAGTAACAGGATCTGTGTATTTTATAAATTTTTGATCTGATTGTGTAAGTGCGCCTATGCCCCGTCTGCCAGCTTCTGTTATATTAGCTCCTGCATTATAAAATTGATCGCCCAAATATCCAGCAAATCTTACCGATCCATATCTACTATCTACATATCGTTTTTGCAGGCCGGATTCTACTCCAGGTAAGTCAGTAATATCTCTGTTCAATTTAGAGTTTAATCTCTGTAATTCTTCTAATTCTTTAGATGATAATCCAGAATCTCTTTCTCTTCTTCTTCTTAAGTCCTGAAGTCTAGCCAAATCGGTTTGGTAAGTATCGCCTTGTGTAATATCGTCTCTAGTGCCAACCGCAGAGTCTATAGTGCTTTGAACACCGCTCACTAAAGTCAGTCCAGTAGTATAAAATGCACTTTCAGCTCTGCCCGTCAAGCTTCTTGCGTAAGCATCAGCCTGTTCTTCTCGCTCTTGTTTGTCTAATAACTCTCTATATCTTCTTTCGTCATCCGCTCTCTGTTTAGCGGTACGCAGCTCTTGATTCCTTTGTTGTACTTGTTGATCTCTTTCTTTTCCTTTGCCTAGTATAGCATCTACTACAGGATTACCTGATCTAGATTCGTCAGCGATACTGCCGGCTATTTCGTTATTATCGCTATCTATTATTCTTCTATCTACCTCATAAGTCTCCATTCCAAGCTCAGAAAGCTCTCCCCCCTTTCTGTATAAGCCCTGCAATGCTTCATATCTAGCTTTTTGTTCGGGTGTAAATGACCATTCTCCGGATTCTATTGCCTGTTTTCTTAAATCTTTATATTCTTCTATCTTTTTGGTCAGATCTGATTGTCTAATATTCTCTGCTCGCTGATAATTTCGAATAGTTTTACCGAGATCAGAATTTGATAAATCTTGATTATTAAGATATTCGTTAAATACTTCTTCCGTACTTCTACCAAACTGATCTGTAATATCTGTTTGAGAACCTAAATTTTGTTCATTGATCCTTCTAGCTAATTCGTTTTCTACAATGCCCCTAAAAGCAGGATCTTTCATTCTGTCGGAAAATTCTTCTGTTAGGGGTTCCCCGCCAAAAAAGCTTTCTAGTAGAGGCTTGTCTGTCTGTAGTTGCTCTTTTTGTTCTCTTAGTCTTCTAGCGTGTTGCCAGCTGAGGCTCCATCTACCATCAGCATCACTCTCGGCTTTAGCAATTTCTCTGTCAAGATAAGATTCGTCTATATATTTTTCATATTCGCTTGATTTACTGCGTCGTTCTCTTTGTTCCTGGTCTATTTTGTCTCTTTGTGCTTGTCTGTATCGACCATAATCATAATCCTCAGTAATATCAATTGGCTTGCCATATTTATCATAGGCAGGTATTCTTTTAACCTCTAAATCCTGTCCTATAGCCGCATGATTAATAAATATGCTTGATAATGTATCTGGGTCAGTAATTCTATTGCCGTCAGCGCCATAAATATCTACAGAATCAATACTTTCTCTATTATATCTATCTCTTCTATTTGCCGGATCCCCATATCTTTCTTCATATTCTCTATCTTCAATTTTGCTAGCAAGGGCCACATTCAAAGCTCTCTGACCATTTTCGTCATTCTTTATTCTATTGCCTTCATTGTCATATAGATTCTGAGAATCTGCTGGGCCATTAGGGTCTTGTTTCTTGACTCTATATTCTCTTTCGGTTAATGGTCTATATGTAATATTGCCTTCATTATCTTTCTCTTGAACATAGATATCTTTATAGGTTCCTTGACCAGAATCTTCTATCTGTTTTTGTCTAGCCTTTCTGGCCTTCTCATCCTGTTGTTTTTGTCGTTGTTGCGCAGCGGCATCGATTTCGGCTTGTTCTCTAGCTTTTTCAGCAGCTATTGCTTTTTCTATAGCTCTTTGTTCTTCACGGGCAACCCTTGCTTTTTCTGCTTGTCTCTCTCTTCTTTCTACAGCCTTTTGTTGTCTTGGTGGTAGGTCACCGAATCTAACCTGGGCAACCATTCCAGTATTAGGATCAATAGCACCATCAGGATCAGCAACAATTCTATTTTGTAGTTGTTCTTCTGCTGCTTTCGCTTCTCTCAACCCAATACCTTCTCTTCTTGCTCTGGCTTTTGCTCTAAAATTAATCTTTTGTTCTTCAGGATTTTCTAATGGCGGCAATCCAGCAGCTTGTCTTCTTCTGTTTCTTTCTGCAAATATAGCGGCTTCTCTATCTTGTAGAAATTTTTCTCTTTTTCGTCTAGCCTCAAGTCTTTGTACCTTTCTTGCCTCTGCTGCTCTTCCAAATTTTCTACCACCAGGCAATAATTCTCCAACACCTGCAAATCTTTGAAATTCAAATTTTTTCATTGGGGCCAAAGCACCCAAGCCAGCGCCAGCAGCAGCGCCAAGAATCCCACCTTTTAGTCCACCACCTAATATATTACCTAGGAATCCCCCAATGGCCGAACCGGCATTAGCTGCGGGAAGATTCAGTCCAAACTGACTACCACTACCTATATTACTACCAGAATTAGCAGCAGTTTTCATAATACTATCAATAACACCATCCCTCATTGTAGGATCATTCAGAGATTGATTACCCATAAATTCAGCAAGCGTAATTACTCCATCGCTATTGGTGTCATTTAGTCCACTTGTATCTTCTACTCCTACTGTTAGTACTCCATCCTTATTTGTGTCTCTATCACTAAATCCTCCGCCAGCCAGATATCGAACTTTTCCACCTTTTGAATATGTATTGACTTTTCCTCCATTGATAGCCTGTAGAAGACCCATATTCTTTTGTGTAGCAGATCTGTTGACTACAAACTCTCCAGGAGTCAACATAGCAGGAACAGTATCTGTGCCTTTTGGTTCAAAATTTATATATTGACCATCAGCAGCATAAATTAGTCCACCTCTGCTTTGTTGCACAGGAACAATTGGCTGTCTACGGGGATCTCTCGGATCGGGTGGTTTATTGTTTGCTCCAGACTGTCCGGTTGCTACTCGAATGGTCCGGTTTAGATCTTCAATGTTAGTCTGAAGATTAAGCATAGTTTGCACTAATGCGCCGTCTGCTAATTCTCTGGTCAGATTTGCCAATTGTTCATTTGCAGTAGCCTGAACCTCAGTAGCTTGTTGATATTGCGCCTGCAAACCTCTCATAACAGGATCATTCATTCGATCTGCGGTAGTGGCAGCGGCCTGTCCAACAATAGAGCGTCCCAATGCACCTAGCCCAGCTTCACCCCCCATCTGAGCAAGAATTCTTGCCTCCTCTTGATCTGCTCTTTCTGTAGCCATGCGACGTGCTTCGTCTTCACTTACGCCCTGTCTAACCAAATCATCTTGCATTCTGCCAATTCTTACATCTCTGGTTTGCCTCAAGAATTGTAAATCCTGTCTTCTTGTGTCTGCAGCAACTCCTTGAGAAGCCTGCTGCACACTACCTGTTTGTTTAAGAAGTTCAAAAAACTTTTTCCTCTGACTTGCACCAGCCTGAGGAATAAACCCATTAAGTCTTTGGTTTGCTCGCACAAGAGCTTCATCCATCGCTTTTAGCTCATCTGGACCAGAAGTAAGTAGTGTTTCAGCAAATTGCCTATTGGCATCTTGGAATCTCTTTCTTTCATTAACTTCGTTTAGTGCGGCATCAGCGGCAGCATTAGCAGATTCTGCCAATCTTTCCAGAGCCGTCCTATTATTATTTAATTGTGCATTAACACCATAAAGCTCCTGCTGTAAATTGGCTACTTCTTCCAAATCTCCAGCATCATTTGCTGCTTGAATTCTCTCTCTTAGCCCATCTGCTTCTGTAGATAGTCTTCTAAAATTATTAGCAATATCTTCTGGAGATGTAGGACCACCAGTTAATCTGGCAGTATCAGCATCTTGTCTAGCTCTAAGTGTAGCAATGCTTGGACCGAATCCCGTCAGGGCTTGGTTGAATGAATCTGAAGCAGATCTTCTGGTATTGATTGCTTTTTGTTCAAACTCTAAAGCTTGTTTTTGCAGATCGCTTATCTTTGCTAGTCCTTCTCCAAATTCATTGAGTGCGCCAGTTCTAAAATTCTCAAAAGCTGTGGCAACATCTACAGCACCTTCCCTGGCCTCAGCTAATGAGTCTCTTAATTTTTTTGTTTCTTCTGCAATGATTCTTTGTCTTTCTCTGGGGTCCTCTACGCCCTGTAGTCTGGTTGCTATAACCTTAGAAGTTTCTCTGGCTTGAGCCTGTAAATTATTAATAACTCCGTCGGAAACACCAGCAGCTCTTAATTTATCTAGCTCTGTTGCCAAATTATCTGAAATGGCATCTCCTAATTCTGAGGGGGGAGTTCCAATAGCAGCACCGGCTGTTGCATCATTAACTGCCTGTGTGAGAGTATTAGGGTCAAAAGTGGCCAGTGCTGATACCTCAGCAGCCTGCTCTGCACCAAGAGCTGGAGTTAAATTTTCTCGTAGATTTATTCTTGTGTTTCTTCTGTCTTCGTCAGTGTAAGCTGTTGGATTATCAACAACATTAGCTATTCTGCTTTCTATTTGTAGTGGTCCTGCGCCTCCTGTTCCAGCAGCGATCATACTATCTAAAGACCTTTGTCTAGCACTAGACTCATATTCTAGCCTATTGATAGACTGACTAACAGCATCATTCAGCCTTTCAAAATTATTTGCCAACTCGGCAGTAAGCTTTGCTAATTGTTCTTGCGCCCTAGCTGCTATTTCGGCCTTAGACGCAAGATTTATGTCACTATCTGCAGCCATCATGGAGGCCTGGACTCTAGATCTATGTTGCTGCTCTTCTGCTGCTGTTAGTGTTCGGCCTTGACTGGCTGCTGCCAACTGGGCATCTATATATTCTTGGTCTGCTTGCAGTCTTCTTTGTAGTAATTGATCATATATATCTGCATTTCGTTTTTCATCGGCAGTTAATGCTCCACCAGCAGCTCTTTTTTGAGATGCAGCAGACAGATCTTGCAAAGAAAAACCTTTAGCGAAACGCGCCTGTGCCACAGTGGCGGCTTGGGTATATGCATTAGCTGCAGTTTCGGCTATACTTCTAGATGCCTCGGCAATTCTATCTCTGTTTTGTCTCGAGGCTTGTTCGGCGCTGTCGACAAACAATGAAAATATTCCAAAGAATTGGGATCTGACAACGTCTCTCCAGTTGCCATACCCAACGCCGGTTTCTCTTCCTCCTGATTGCAGATTGGCTTGCAGTTCTTCTATTTTGATATTATTTAAGGAATTTGCTGCTGAGGCCAAATTTTTAATACTATTAATTGCACTGTCAAAATTTACATCGGTAGCACTTCTAGCTAGTGCTTGTAGAGCTTTTTCTGTGCTAGTAGAAGCAGTATCAAGATCAGATTGTGCTGCCTTTTTACGTATCTCTAGTTCTTTCTTTTGATATGCTGCTAAAGCACTAAAGCCAACATATAAGCCGCCCAATACTGCTGCTATGGCTATTCCGATAGGTAAAAAAGGAGCTAATGTTGCTGTCAATCCCGCCAATCCAGCGGTCGACAACGGAAGGACGGCCGAAAGTGCGCCGAAAAGAGCGGGTAGTGTAGCGGTAACAGTTTGTACAACAGCTAAGCCTTGGGCCATTGCCGTAAGACCACCGCTGACAGCAGATCCAGTAGCAGTGCCGAAACTTTCTGCCGCAGCAGCAGCACCAGCCAGGGCAGTAGCAGCATAAAATCCGGCCTCTCCGGTTAATTTCTCAACCGCCGCACCAGCTCGACCACCAGCCCGACCTCTTCTTTTGGACGCATAAGATCTTCTTGCTTTGGCTAATTGATTTTCAAGCGCAGTTACTTTTTCTATTTCTGTGCTACTTTGAGCAGATGCTCGTGCCTGTTTAAGATTGGCCCTTATTTGCCTCAAGGCAGACTGGTATAATTTTGCATCAACCTGGCCTTTACTTGTTAAAACTTTAGTTAAGTCTGTCGCTGGGAGCTTCATCTGAACTAGTGTATCTTCTAGAGCTTTTAGGGAAGATATACTACCAGATATATCTATAGCTCCGGACTGTCCTACGGCTTTTCTTGGCGTGCCACCAGTAGCAAAGCCAACAATACCTCCCTTATTAAATCCTTGTGGTCTAGTATTCATTTTTCTAAGATTACCGTAGCCTATCCGACTAGCGCTTTCTTTATTAAATACAAATTCACCAGGCGTCAACATTGCAGGAACTGTATCTTGAGCACTACCACCTGTTGCGAATTTACTATAAAAAACTTTTAATTTTCCAAGATCAATAGATTGTCCATTTTCTGAGCTAGGATATTCTCCCTTTTGATCTTTACGACTTCTATAGGTGTTGTCCAAAACTCTAGCACGATATAGCTTATCTATAAAAACATTATCAGGAATTGTATCTTTGACATTTTTGGCTTCTGCGTATATACCTGGTTTTGTAAAATCTACAGGATAAGTTTTAGATAGATTATCTGTTCTAGGAAGATTAGTCTTTTTTGAGTTTTTCAAATATTGCTCAAATGCCTCTCCTTTGATGGCAGCTGTAGAGCTAAATATTCTAGCCCGAAAATCCTGACGGTCTTTTTTCTTCTTTATTGTTCGAATATAGTTTTCTATTTGTTTTCGGCTAATACTCTCATATGCTATATCGGCAAAAAATCTATCATCTGGATTAGTGGCAACTCCCTTCCTGAATGGTTCTTCTTTATTTTTAGATACGCTGTTAGATAATTGTTTAGAAACTTTAGGAGTTTTTATTATATCTTTAACCTTATCTCCACTAGCATATTTATTCATTCTATGCAGTCTTTCGGTTCCTATAGACTTGACTGCGCTTTTTCTAAGAACAAACTCACCAGGAGTAAGCATTGCAGGAACACTGTCAGTATTACCACTTCCAGGAACAGTACCTCCTTTAGCGAATCCTTGTGCTCGCCTAATGCCTCCTGAAAAACCCCTAGCAAATTGTGTGATAGCAGAAGCTCCTCGAGCAGCAGCTAGGGCGGCAAGAATTGGCAGGATGCCTTTAATGGAATCTGCAACTTTAATTAGAACACTCGCAAACTGCAATCCCCCAGAAACTAAACCCTTGAAAGTGTCTGTGCCAGAAATGTCTCTGACCAACTGTAGAAACTGCTCTCTAACTTTTGCTATTTGAACAGCTAAGGCCTGTTGTGATCTAGCAGCACTTTCTGCCAAAGAACCCTGTCCTTGTTGAGCTACTTTCAAAGCATCTTGTGCAGTAGCAAATTTGGCTATGAGGGGGATGACCTTGCCGATTTGCCGGAAGCCTCCCAACTCTTCAACAATTTTACTAAAACGAATATCTCTGGGGTCTAAACCTCCAAGCCCCTCACTCAATAATTGAACGGCCTTATATGCTCCTACAAATTTTCCTTCGGCATCCTGTAGATTTACTCCAAATTCCTTTAGTGCATCTATTGTACTTTCTCTTTGTAGTCTAGTGAAAATGGTTCTTAAACCAGTAGCGATAGTTTCGGCACCCTCACGGGTAGTAGCCCTAACACTAGTAAAAATCGCTATAAATTCATTTAAAGCATCTGTACCTTCACTAACTCCTTTACTAGCGGCAGCAAACACACCACCAGCACGCTGTACAGCGCTAATGATATCACTAGACTCTACGGCAAATTTTGCTGCCACAGCATTAATACTACTCAAGCTAGATTCTAAATCTGAAGTAGAGATAGAGAACTGCCTCATTAAGGCAATACTGCCTTCCACGGTGTTATTCAGATTATCAAAAGTAGGGGCAACATCAGTTAATGCAAGCGCTTTTAATGCTTGCTGTACTTGTCTAATGCTCAGGCCAGCTTGTGTCAAAGTAACCGAAATTTCAGCAAGGCTAGAGCTTGACACGCCAAATGAGCTAGATAATTGGCCAATAGTTGATTGAAGCCCTTGCAAAGAACTTACTGCCTGACCACTAACCTGAGAAACTCTAACTAACTGCCTGTCAAATTTAATAAAATCAGATAATGCTTGATTAATAGCATTATTAACACCATATATAACACTAGTTACACTAGCAAATGCTGTGAATCTTCTTACGGCTAAAGCCGATTGGCGCCCAAATTCTTCTATTTCACTTCTGGCTATCTTTATATTTTTGAAACTAATTTTCGCATTATTACCAAGTTGTCGGGTGGCCTTACTAGCATTTTGGATTTTTACAGAAACATTTCCGGTGCCAATACTATTAAGTGTATTAGCAAATTGAGCCATGGCACTAGTAGCTTTGGATGCATTAGCAGACACCTTGCCTAAAGATGAGTTTATTGCTCTTAATTTTTTGTCTGCATCCGCTAATACTTTTACTGTATTTTTATTAAGGTTTAGATTAACATTGGCATTAATGCCATTGAGTTGCTTTTGTATACCAGCCACAACCTTTTTGACATTGGCCGGGCCACGAAGATTAATTTGTGCTGTTAAATTAAAACCTGCCATTAGACCATCCTATTTAATACAAAAGCCCTAGAGGTCAACAAAGACCAAATAGGGCTATTGTGTAGTCGGTAAGTGAATAGTCTAGCTTGCTTTGGGTTCGCTAGATTTCTTGTTTGCTCTAGTCTTCTTCTTTGGAACCTCTGATTCTGAAGATTCTGTGGAGTCTTCCTGCTCCTGATCGGATTGTTCATCTGCGACCACAGGATTTCCATCATCATCCAAAAACGGCTTAAATTCTGCAACGTATTCTCCTTCTGAATCCACCTTATTACCATAGCGGTCTACAAAATTACCTTCTTTATCAATATATCTACCCTGTTCATCTACTAGTCGACCATCTTTATCTGTTAGATGGCCTTCTTTATTGACATATCGCAGTTTATCATCTACAAACTTATATTTCTTCAAAAACTTATTTTCGGGCAAATTAGCTTCATAATTATTGTCTAAACCATAAATCATATTCGCTAAATGCTGAGCCCCCAAAATAGCAACAGGATCTGACGATTTGTTCAAATAGTCTTCCATATTACTAAAGTACTTTTTATTATCTTCTTTATACACCACACAGGCTGATACTAGATAATTAAATCGGGCATTATCAGCCTGTCCTTCTGCGCTATGATTGTCTAAACTGGTTCTAACGCTAATAAGGTCTCTCATCTGATCTCTAAGTTCTTTGATATGTATAGCCAATGAACGAGCTTCTTTAAGACTAAATCCGCCTCTAGCAAGCCTAGCTTCGCCTTCGCTAATTTCTTTTTGCAAAGTGTCGAATTTCATCTGCTTTTCATTATCCCATAATCCCTGTTCTGTTAAAAGATCGTCTAGTCGAGCCCGAACAACAGCCTTGCTTTTAATAGCGTCTGTAAAAGCCTGATTGTATACCTTCTGGGCTTCTCTTTGATCTTCAAGAGAGGGGGTTCTGACCAGAAATTCTTTTTCGTCATCATTTATTGTATACTTGAATGTTTTAGTTTCCATTATTATTCTCCTTTGAATTTAAAATTATATTTTTTTGAAACCTTATTCGGATATAAGAAGTTTTTTAATTCCTTAACAGCTGATCTTGCTTGATTATTGCCATTATTTAATATTTCGTCTCTAGTATCTTGCCATAAATTATAGTAGTATGTTTTTCTGTCTTCGTCTACAGCCTCCTCCCACAAGTGGGCAAATCTCTGTTCGAATTGGGCCAAGCTGCCTATCATTGTTGTTTTAAATCTTTTTTCTATATTGTATATTAGCTGTTGGTTGTCATTATTCATTTCTTTTTCATCCTTTGTATTTCTGCTCTTTGGTTCATGATATCTGCTTTAACATCTGGTAGCTGTGAGTCCTCCACAGTACCACTAGCGCTATTGATAAAATTTAGTTTTTGCTTTAGTTTCATCTTTGCTACAGGATCGTTAAGCTCTCTAATTTCTTCTGCTGTTTGATTCTCGTTTGGAAATAAAAATATTTCTTGTGCCTTATCCAACTTACTATTAGTTTTACTATTAAATTTAGATTGATTTTTTTCTCTCTCTCTTTTGCGCTTCTGAAAAATAAACCAACCATCTAATGTATCATCATCCTCTATAACTTTATCTTCTGGGCAGTCAGGGTGTTCATAAACATTGTCATACATTCTGCTGTAATTTATCAATGTTCTTTGATCATCTGTCCACTTGGACACTGGCCCAGGAAGAACATTCTCTTTATTAGCAGCCCAGTATGTTCTCCATTGTGGACTTCTTGATACCTCCCTAATGTCTGCAACAGTTATTTCATGTTTATATATTTCTTGCACCAATCCATTAAAAAAGCTATAGGAAACATTGTTATGAGAAGTAATATAATTATTTTTGAATAATCTGTTTTTGTTATGGTATAGGTTATTGCAAATAAGAAATTCGCTCTTTACAGATTCTGCATATCCCTGAAGAGTATTATTACGAAAATTACTTTTTATATTAAGTAGTCTATTCAGGCGCCTCTTGAGACTTTCCAGATTTTTCTTGGTTGTTTTAAAATTATCTGGTCTTTTAATGCTCTCAAAAAGCTTAACTTTGTTATCTTCAATGCTTTTTTCTAAACTAACTACCATTTTATTAGATTGCTCATCCCATAATCCTAAAGAAATCATCACTCTTATCATGTTTTTTTCATGAATCCAATCATTATATTTTTCGTCGTTGATGGTCTTATCATATAATAAACATGCCCTGTACTTTAATTCTGTACTAGCTGGCCTCAATTCATATTCCTGGTTCTGATAATAAAATATTAATATGCCAGATAGTATTCTGTTTATAAGATAGTCTGTCCTATCATTGTCCATTTACTTCTTTGTCTTTAATTGATTTTATTTCTTCGTCTTTTTCTTTGATCTTATTTTGTAAAAGCTCTACAACCCTTTGAGAGTTGAGAGCTTCTACGTATAATCTTCCTATTATTGTAAATAATTGTTCGTCCATATATAAGTCCTATTTAAATATACTATGCCGTTGGAGGAGTTCCTAGTGTCGATAGACAAAGGTCCCCATCGGCAAAACTGCCGCTAGCATCAACAGAAAAGCTATTGAAATTTCTGAAGCTGTATGTGATAGCAACATTGTCACCACCAGCATCACCACCACCATAATTAATGCTAGTAAGTTTATTTTTGCTGCCAAGGTCAAAAACTACTTGACCAGAAACTCCACACACCTTAATGGAGATTTCTTTATCTTCTAGCTGTGTAAAAGTACTGGTGCAGGCATCTTCGCCAGCAAAATCGCTAGCATCTACATAATCACCTTCTGATCCAATAACTTCAAATTCAGAAGTAACTTCTGTTGGAAATGTAATATATCTATAGTAGGGTTCAAATTGACCAAGCTGTCTAATTTCTTCTCTACCAAGGTCGCTACTAATGGTAATGTTTTGATAATATGGTTTATCTCCATCGGTCCTCGTGTCATTCTTGGTGCTGCTTGGACGATTAATACCGCCCTTACCTTCTGGGAAGGTGGAATTAGCATAATCTAGGTTCATTCTTCTGGAAGTTTGGACAGATGCTCTGTATTCGTCAGAACCATCTTTATCAAAGACGTTTCTACTGTTAGAATTGCCAAAACCCAAAACGTGCGATGTGGCTGTACTGCCAGTACCAGCACCCCATACCTTGTGATTGCCTACAAGAGTAACGTCTTCTGTGAAATTATCATCAACCCCAAAAGTATAAGTAAAGCTGTTTAGATACATACCACTCATGCTAATGAAATTGTCTGGAGTACCAAAAGCAGACTCTGCTGTATCAGGATATAAACCAACCTGAACATTAACTCTATTATTGCCAACAACAGTCAAACCACTACCGTTTACACCAGGAAATTCACTATCGGCACCTGTATTGCCCGCCATGCACATAGTATAAAGAAGAGGAGTACCATCAAATACTTTGGTCATAGTAACTTCAATATCAGGCAGATCTTCTGGTTGATCATAAACTTCTAATTGGCCAAGACTGAAAACTTCTGTAAGATTAAAGTTGGTAGTAATACCAAGAGTCTGAACAGCTCTAGGAGAATACCATACTGGGCCAGATCCACCCTTGGGTGTCCCGTCACCATCTTGGGGATTTAATAGAACTAATTGTGTGGCGTAAAAAATTCTGTTGTTAGTTGGCATTTTTATCTCCCGTATATTGATTTGAAGGTACTAATTGTAAAATACACCAACAGCAAATTAATCTGGAAAAATTTCTACTGTCCAACGGACGATATTATGATATATGGAACTGGAAATAAGATTAAATTCTGTAATTGTGGCATCTTGTATAAAAGCTTTTTTAAATATATATTTTGGATCGTTTAATATTGTATCATAATTTAACCGATTTGGATTGATACTACCATCGGTATTATACCAGTATACACCATTTTGAATAATTTGGTCAATATCATATAGATAAAAACCCTTGTCCTTTTGTAGCATAAGGGCGTTGGATATGTTGTTTCTTTGAGTAGCATTATTGGCCAAAATATGTAACAAAATATCCTGATAAAATAAGTTTTTAGAATTACCCAGCTCCCATGGCTTTTGACTGGTCCTATCGGTCATTTCTATTAAGATGGCAGGTAATTGAACTTTATTAGCAGACAATACTTCATTATTAATCTCTAATCCTCTCATTTCAGAGGAGGTATAGCTTTGCACATATCTATAAGAATATTCTATCTCTACATCGCTATTCTGATTCACAGGATTGTCAAATACAACTCTGCCATTCTTATAGTCTAAAGAATATGTATATGGTTGATAACCAGTAGGTCCGACAAGAAAATTATTATTTAGATAAACTCCACTAATTTCTATTGGCTGCATTCCGCTATAAGATACTCCAGTTTCATATATCCAATCTTTTTTCTCTGATTCCCATATGGTGTTTGAGGTATTAGCTGGATCTGTTGCTAGTTTTAATTTGTGTAGCAGACTATTCGCTATATTTGATGTAGGTATATTGACATTAATAAATCCACCAATATTCACAAAAGACCAATCTAAAAAACTCTTAATGTTGTCTTCTAGACTAGAAAGGACCTGTCTTCTTCCTATAGAGTCTATATGATGAAAACCGGGAGTATAATTAGACATAGTATTTTACCTAAGTTTTAATATGTTTACTTAAAATATTATTAATTTCTGGAGCTATTGAAGATATGGCTCTTGTAATCCAATTATTGTCTAAAGTTCCAATATATCTAGGTGGTACTCTCCAGGTTCCAGCTTTCGACGGTATCATAATTGCCTGTCCGGTTCTACTATAAGGGCTGGGTTTAATAAGTATTTTATGTGTTAATATGATTGGGTCGTTGCCCCTAATAAGTAGCCAATTTAACCAAGGTAAAGATTCTCCCTTTTCGGTAATGATACTAGCATCAGCAGAAGAAAGTATCTCGTCCAAATCATCAGCAGCAACTATACTAAATACCAATTCTGCATCAATGGTGGTACTGCTAGTGTTAACAATATTTGTAGCAACAGTTATGGAATTAACAAATCTATCTACTATGTTATCAATAATAGAGCTATCTGCTATACCAAAATTATATCTTAATTCTCCACCCTTTAAGGAAGAATATTCTGGCTGGGCCCTAATGGCAGCTGCCAATTTTGTTCTTAGATCTTTTTCTATTTTGGGCTGTGCTATATTAAATACTTTTTTTACCTGTTTAGAAAATTCTTTAATAATAGTGTTGGTGATATTATTAACCGATTCTACAAGAGAGGCTCCGAATCTCATGATATTTTGCTCCATAGTGTGGTTATATATCTATGGTCGCCTAATCCGCAGGGGTTAGGATCTCCGTCTCTTGAGTATTCGTAATTGCCATATGTAGATATATTAGTATCAACTACAATACTGCTAGCCTTAATGATTTTTCCGATTTCAGAAATGCTACATATGCTCTGTATAGTGCCTGTGGGTATATCAACAGTCTTTGCCCCAGACCAATTCAAAAAATATTTACTGTCAAAAATAACTGCCAGGTTGATATTCTCTGTTTTTGCAGAACCGACTATGGTTCCTTCTCCCTGGCATACAGGACAAATACTGCCGGTAGGAAAGCTAATGGGTCCAGTTCCATTATATTTATGGCCAGATAATCTAGAGATTGGATCAAAGATACAATTAGGACAAACTGTGTCTTTGCCCATATCGGAGTACCTTAACAAACAAGGTACGACCAATCCGTTGGCAGATAATAGGTCATCTATAGATGAATTAAACACATTTTTTAAAGCACCAAAATCTATCATGATAGTTCTATGGAGTTAATCCTTTCTGGTCCAGAATTTTGTACTAATATACCACTATCTTGGTCAAATGGCATTGTGTATCTGGTGTCTGTTTGTTTAATAAAAATAATATTATTTGTATAGTCGTATCTTTCTACGGTCAATGACCTTTCTACTATAGAAATATTAAATATATTAAGTATTCTTTGTATGATTTGTAGCATTTTATTGATAAGTAATAATTAAGTCCCAAGACGCCAAACTTCCAGATCCAAAAACATCATTATCATTAGCGTATAAAGTAAAATCTCCCGTAACAGCATGTCCAACAAGATGGTCGAATGAAGATTCTAATGTATGTCCAGAATATTGAACAATATCTGTTTTATCTCTGATGTTGCACAGACCATTATGCGCTACATTATTCAAGAATATGTCTGGTCTTGCTCGATTTGAATAGATAAAACTAAATCCATTTGGTTGGGTCTCTGGGTTATAATTTGTTATTTTGTCTGAGCTAGATAGTAGTACTGTATTACCAGAAGGTGGCTGTAATAAAAATGTCAAATCTTGTGGACTTTCGTGTCTAAGATTATTAATCACAACTTCTACCTTATCTATAATCCTAGTGTCGTCTACATTTGATATTGTGCCAGAGTTGTCCTGGTTGTCAAATATGTTGATTCCACTTCCACTATAAACAACAGAATATATATCTAGCTGGACACAAGATAGTGCGCTTGAGCACAAATCTTCGTCTCCTGTGGACGGAGGCAATACAACACCACCTCCATCGTCTCCGGTATCTGGAGGCTGTTGTTCTCCAACAAAGGTATTAAAGTTTTTACGAATTAGTGTGATCACACCTTTAGCAATCCCGATATTTGATGTCGGATCAGATGGGCGTTCTTTGTCTGGTTGAAAGTCCAAGTCATAAACAGCATTGGAAAAATCTAAAGTTTGAGTAAAAGCAGCGGGTAAATTGATATTGATTTCTCCTATCCCTCCCGATGTTACATATCCATCTAATCCACCCCATATATATTCATATATTACATCTGAATCGTTGCCGCTAAATCTGAAGGCTACTGTACCTTCAGAAATATCTATCCTATTGCCATCTGGATCCTGATAGACAAAAGTTATGGAGAAGTCTGATCCTTGGTCTATAAAAAAGTTATGAGTAACTGCCATATGTTAATGTTCCTTATGAATAAAAATGTCTATCTCGAACATCATAATGATCTCTAATATTCTGTGGTGCAAATTTATTTCCAACGAAAGGACTAAGAATAGCTTTAACGTATTTAATATTGCCTATTTCGTATTCTAGTTTGAGCTTATCATACATAGCACATGGGCCAGTTTCCAAAATCATTTGATATCCCTTTAAATTTCCATTGACGGCAACACTAGCGGGTCCAAGCTGAGTTCTAATGCCTTCGCTTACTGCTTTGGTTCTAAAAGTGCTTTGATCCAAAAAACAAGCGGATCTTAAAGCTACAAAACCCATAAAGTCATCGTCTCTTGTGGCTGTCATAGTAGGGTCGGGAGATATTGTTAAATTTAAAAGATCAATAGAATATTGATGGTCAAAATTCATTTCTCTCTGAACATATGTGGCCGCAACAGCTATGGTTTGTTGCAGTCTATCATCGCTATAGCTGGGGCTATCAGAAAGATCATCAATAAGCGTTCTAACAATTATCGGTATTTCTAGCTGCCATGACATAATACTACTCGTTTTGTAAGAATTTAAGATATAGACTAATATACACCTAACGCATGTCTAATGCCAATATAGGTATTTTTGTTAATTTTGAGATATTGCCTAAAAGCCGGGCTGTCTGAATTATTCCAAACGACTGCTATATGGTCATCACTAATATCTTTTACATATCCGTAGATAGAAGGATTCTGCACGCAATAAATATCTTGATTATATAATAAAACAAAATTTAGCCTTTTGGCCGGAATTTCATTGCTAGGAGTGATTATGCGAATTGTGCTTTCTATTGAAGGTTTTAATCCCTGAGTACTTCCTATATATCCCAATATTCTTTCAAAAGCATGACAATATGTACCACCATAAGCTTCAGAAACCTTATTTTTCTCCGTTGATATGAGTTCAAGAATCTGTCTTTGATGAGTAATTATATAGTTTTGGAATAGATTTGTCCTACCCATGAACATATTCCCTCCAAAAAACCTCCTTGTTTCAAAAGAAGTATTGAATATTTTTTCAAATTCATATATTTTATCTCCATGCATAAGCTCGTTATTATCGTATATAAGTGGGCCGCAACCCGTTGCTCCAAGATTGTATTTATTCATAAATTTTATATTCTTCTGAATATTCTCTCTATCAGAAATCAAAGAGTGCAACAATATAGCTCTCCAATTGCAAATTCTTTTGGATCCCCAAAGACTTTTTTTGCTATGTATTTTAATAAAATAGTCATATTCTCCAGGGTGTATATGGCATATTTGATCAATAAATGAATAGATATCCGCGCCAATATTTGGATAAAAATTTATAGATTTTAAATTAGATAAAGTATGAAAATAATAAAGAGCTTTAGTATTGTCGTTATTTTCACAAAGACATAGATAAATATCAAAAATATCTGATGTATTATTTAATAGAGATACAAATTCTTCAGATAGGTCGTTGTGATATAGCCAAATGATTACCGCTACTTTCTTCATAGGTCTAATTATTAGAAATAATATTATTTTCAGCACCCAGCTGCATTACATATCCGATAAGTGCGGTCATGGCTGTTTGTAAATTAGTGTCTGTATCGGACTTTTCCAGCATATTCTCAACCCTAACCCACTGGCCATTTCCGGGTTCTAATTCTGCTACGCCATCAAACATACCGTATTTGTGTAGTTTGACTTCGCCTGTAACGTCGCCATTAGGATCAGGAGCGCGAATAACGATCTCCTCGATCCACACCCTGTCATAAGTTTTAGCGGGAATGACCGCTGGATCAACTGCATTTAAAATTGGTAAATCTGCCACATTATTCTCCTTATTATGAAAGTTCTCCGAAAATTGATACGCAAATAACGGCTGTGTCTGCGGTGGTTGCGGTGTTGCTTTTCCATGAATAAACATCTAAATGGGTTGTTTGTAGATCTCTCACTTCTAAAAACATGTCGCTAGATACATTCTTTCCCATAACGCCAACAGTTGCACAATAGTTTGTATTAGCTAAAGAAGTGTTAAAATTAATTCTATACTGTCCGGTATTAAGATCCGTGATGCTATCAACGTTAAAATCATCCCTAATAGCAACAGTACTATTTCCATTAAAATTAACCCAAGAGGCAGCGGTACGTTTCTGAACGTTGCTGCTTTCGGTGGCACTATTCGACAATTTATCAAAAGTCACAGCCCCATCAACTATCTGACCAGTATCAGCCGCACTGAATCCACTATTAGAAGTATTGCGAATAACAAACTCAATAATATCTCCAGCACTCGCCCCTTGCGTTAGCGTAATACCACTTGTGCCATTAAGGCTATAATCTTGCCCCTGTACTATTCTCGCGCCATTAAGATATACGTCAATATTAGACCCACTAAAACCACCCGTAACAGTAACAGCTGTTTGACTCGCTGTTAACGTAACGGTTTGCTTGCTGGACTGTCTACTTATATCTCTTGCAATGCTCATTAGATTGCCTCTAGTTCTTCTAGTGTTGTGGCGTCTTTGACTAACTTTCTTCTGGCTGCATCAGCACCACTAAGTTGCGCCCTAGCCTGACCATAAGCCAACATTAAAGGCGTCATCTCTGCAACTGTAAGAGAGTGAGGTTCACCATCAGTATCTAGTATTGTAATAGGATCTGTAGATCCTAACGCAGCAGCTTCTTTGGCTAAAGAGTAAGCCCCGTTAAGCAAGGCAACATCATCTGTGTGAATACCAAGACTCCAACCCTCTGGTGTTTGCCAGCCGTTATTAAGAATAACCTTCCAGTCTTGATCTATCTCTGTAAGCTTATTTAGTTTGGCTTGATCTAATTCTGATATACTCATAATTTCAGAAACTGGATCTAACGTTTTTAGTTCGTCTGGCGTGGTTGCCTCGTCAATTCTACTGTCAGCTGGAGCATCACGAAGTTGTTGCTTCTTCGTTTCAATGTGGTTCTTAAGCGTAACATTCTGAGCTTCAGTAGCCTTTAGGTAATCTACGTCTAGCGACTCAAAATAAGGCTGTCTGTCATTTCTTACCTTGTCTCGCCAAATATCTTTAGCTTTGTTCATGTTTACATTAATCATACTATCCTCCCATGCCTAATCTAAAAAATTCATCAGCACCTATACCAGCGCCATCTGGATTACTAAAGTCTGCTTCCCAAGCGTTACGAAATGTTCGATCAGTTGGGATGTCTGTGTCTTCAATAATCCTGTAGGGCTTTCCAGCAGGAACATCTTTCAGAGCAATTTGCTCTATTGTATATTTAGTGTTGGGGCTTGGTATAACTACTGATACCCCACCATCATCATTTGGATAAATTATTCTTTTCATTTTTTATTCTCCGAAAAATACTAATGTAACTTCGCCACGGTCTAAAAATCCATAATTACTACTATTGGCATAGGGCGTTCTAAATCTTAAACTACCAGCAGAAACTACAGCAGATCTGATTGAGAAAGGACTGTTAGCGTTACTAAGGGTGGTATTCGTGTCTCCTGCGCAGCCAGCCCAAACATAATTAGCATCAGAAAATGCTGTTTCAAAATTAACGGTGTAATCTCCTGTCCCATTGTCGCCTATAGAACTAACGCCAAAAGAACTTGATGCTGAGATAGTAGCGCCATCACCTCCGCTTCCATCAAAATTCACCCAAGCCTTTGCCTGTCTTGCGTTTTCACTAGTTTCTCTTGCTCTTGTCATCTTGTATACCTCACTATTACTATGCCACTGCCGCCAGAACCACCAACACCGCCGCCTCCACCAGTATTGGCTTGACCATTTGAGCCACCAGCCCCTCCACCTCCTCCTTTACCTTTATCTCCCAAGTTGGCTGCGCTGCCATTGTCCCTATCTTGACCGATACCTCCGCCGCCACCAGCAAACCAATTCTCGTTATTAGAATCGCCAAGATTAAATCCGCAACCATCTGCTATGAGAATTTCTCTTCCGATTCCTCCGTCGCCACCAGTAGATGCCCCATACGGGCTTCCGGGATCATATGGCTGACCAGCCCCACCAGCCCCACCAGCACCACCGCCTCCTCCACCTTGATCAAAACTGCTGGGTGCAGAATCTCCACCATTATTACCCTGACCAGCAGTACCAGAGCCACCAAGACCCTGAGAGTCATGATTAGCCCCTCCTCCACCAGAACCTCCAGAACCACCATTATTGTCTGGAGCAGCACCATAGCCGCCACCATAAGCAGTTTGACTCATACTTGGTCCAATAATGCTAGAACTGCCACCAGAACTATTTACAGAACCCCCTGACCCAACAGTAATAGTATAAGAACCCCCAGAAACGGCTTGATTTGTTAAATATATTAAACCGCCAGCCCCACCACCACCAGAACCTTTGGTCCATGTTCCACCACCACCGCCGCCACCAACAATCAATATATCAATATTTCCTGCTCCAGACAAAGATAGTGTACTACTAGAATTAAAAATATGAAAAGTATAATCTCCGCAAGTATAAGTTGTACCGCCACTTCCAGAAAGCTTATTGTCATGTGTGAAAAATATTTTCTTTGGTATAAATATCACGGCGTATACTCCTGTACTATATTTCCGTACCAATTTGTACCATCAGAATAAAAAGTAAGTATATCCATTCTAGAGGCTGTAGTTGTGATAGTTGGAGCAGAACCAGCTGGCCACTTAACACCTGTAAACGTGGCGGTAAAGCTACCAGTTCCGGTTTTAAGAAATATTGTAAAGCTGCGTCCAGCGTCTGCCGTGGGCATTGTAAAAGTGCAATTATCATTAAGAGTATATGTTTGTAGTGTGCTATTTGTTATGGCGATTGTTTGGGATGTGCCAGTATTACCATTATCAACGTGAGTTTCTTTGTAGCCTTTAACTATCAAGTCTGCATTAACGGTTAAGTTGCCCGTCATGGTGTCGCCAGTTTTTTGTAAATTAGTCGATGCTATAGTTGATCCATAGGCCACATATTCTACAATGTCTCCACTAGCGGCTGGAGAGGTTAGGGTAAATGATGTACTGCTAGTTTCGCTAAAATCAGTACCTTCTACAAGTTTAACGCCGTTTAGGAATACCGCTAGTCCACCACTAGAGTATGAATCAGTCATATTGAATAATGATTGACTACTTGTAACAGAAAGAGTTCCAAGAGAGGTACTGCCGCCACCGCTACTTACGCCACTCCAAGCTACATTTCCAGCACCATCAGTTACTAAACTTTGTCCAGCAGAACCGTCCGTTGTTGGGAAAGTAAACTGGTCGTTAATATTAAGGGCGTCAAAGCTGCCACTGCCAGCAACATCGAGTTTGTAGGATGGTGAAGCCGTCCCTATACCAACATCTCCCCCAGCTTTAATAATCATCTTGCCATTATTATTTGTTCTGAATTCAAGATCGTGATTACTGTTAGTACCAACTATGCCCTTACTCTGCCCAGCTAGTGACTGAACTTTTGTTTTAACTGTTCCGTCGTCTACGAGAACCTGAGCGTTTCCAGCTTCATACACATGCAGCCTTTGAGTAGGCGCACCTATGCCGATACCAACATTATTCGTGCTAGCATCAACATAAATAAGATTGGTCTCACTAGATCCTCTAACTCTAAAGTCTTGGTCGTTAGCTGTGGGGTTAACTACAACTATATTATTTGAAGCAGAGTTGCTCAGTTTGATTCCATCAATATTATTGCTTCTTAAGATAAAATCGTGATCGGTAATAGTGCCAGCATAACCTATGTTAGACAGTGTTTGTAGTTTAGCTCTGGCTGTACCATTATCAACCGTTATTTGACAGTCGCTGTCTGTTGTGTCGCGAACATGAAGCTTGGAAAGAGGCGAAGTCGTCCCTATGCCAACATCTCCAGCAAAATAATTTTTATCACTAGAACCAACTTGGTAGAGACCGTACGTATTAGTAGAGTTTAGTATTGATTGTATGTAAATGCCGTAAGCATTTGTAATACCACCATTACCGGGAGAACTTAAATCGCCATTAATATAAATATCAATACCCCTTGCTGTATTAATATTTCCTGTGCCTTGGCTATAATTTATAACTCTTGACTGAACGCCGTAAGCAGCAGTTAGGTTTCCGTTGTCACTTTCATTATTGATACCAGCATAAGTTCTGAGTCCATAGGCTGCACTGAGTGATCCTTCGTCTGCAAGAACAGATGTAATTTCTGTTCCAATAGTATAACCAGTATCTGCTATTCCGCTATTAACATATTTTTTGGCGTAAATATATTCACCGAATGTGTAGTACTGCCCATTGCTTGTTGAGTAATTATTAGAACGAATATCAAAGGTTTGCTGGTTGCTCTGATTTGTGGTGGTTTGTGCTGTGTTTAACTTTCCATAAAGCGAAGCTGTACCAACACCAACCTTATCGTTATTAGCATCGGTATAAATTAGATAATCGTCGTTTTCTCCCTTAACTTGAAAGTCAGTATTGATACCAGCTCCGTTTACTGTTATTAATGATTCGGATAGTAATAATTTCTGTCGAGACGTTCCACCAGTATCGAAAGCGTAAAAAGAAATATTTTTTCCATCTTCCCTGTTGGTAAATCTAAATTCTGAATTTACAACCTGAATAATAGAACCGTCATCAGAGGTACTACCAGTGGTATCGTTAGTTAATTTGATTTCTGGATAATTAGTTGCATGGATATGTAGACCCTTATCGTTTCCAGTTAAGTCTGGCGTAGCCGTCCCTATACCAACATTTCCGCCATCTACCGCCAGTGCAGTATAACCATCTACAGTAAGCTGTTCAAAATGTCCACTGTTAGGAACATCATTGCTTCTACCCGGACCAAGTACAAGTATCCTGCCGTTAGTGCCAGTTTTTAAAACGCGCCCTATGTTCTGAACTAACTCGCTAACACCAGTTGGTCTAACATTGGTCAAGCCGCCCCCATTATCAACATAAACTGTATTTCCAACACTAAAGCCATTAGTAACAGCGCTTGGAAGATTCTGAGCCAAGCCAAAAACGTGAACGTGGCCTTCTGATCCAGTTGTAAGCTCTGAGGCAAGCAGGCCAATGGCGGGCATCTTTGCGGCGTTTGCACAATCCGCTGGGGCGATAAGAGGCTTGCCATTAGACGAATAATACCCAGCAACATAAACGGGAGCACCTTCAGCGATAGTACTTCCAGTGTCGTTTCGACATTCTGTGATTACAACACCGTCTAGGTCTCCGTAGAAATTTTCAGCTGTTATGTTTCCGTCTATCGTAATGTTACCAGTACCAAATATGTCGTAGTTGTTAAGATCTAAGTTTCCGTCTAGCTGACCAGATAAAGCTCCTGACACGCCACTCCAAGCTACTTGGTTTGATCCAGCGTAAACAAGACTGTCTCCCACACTTCCAACACTGGTGGGAAATGTATACTGACCACTCACATTAATACTATCAGCGCTAAAAGATCCATTTACTTCTAACTTATAAGAAGGAGAAGCCGTCCCTATACCAACTCTATCTGTACTAGCGTCTGTAAATAACAGGTTTGCATCGCCCGTACCTTCTACTCTAAAATCACAATCATATCCTTGTTCATTAAATACAAAATTGCCATTATTATCTATTATTAGTCTATTCGCACTATCCTGGGTAACATACAAATAACCGCCTGATGGCATAAACATTCTTATTCCATCTCCCACATAACTTTCGATACCAACATTAGTCGAGGAGTTACTATCTAAATAAATTGTACCACGCATATAGCAATCGTCATCAACACCCAAGTCTCCGTATACAAAAAGCTTTCTTGGTGATGTATAAGCATATCCTATAGCAACCCCTGATCCATAATCAAAGATAGTGCTATTACCTATACTGTTAGATGTTGTCCACTTAGTAACATAAGACCCAAAAGCACTAGTAGTACCAACACCAGTAGGCACAGGTATTCCACTTACTTCTAATGAAGTAGTAAAATTTCCAGTAGCAGCAGTTATACTATCAGTAGTTATGCTATTAGCAGTTATGCTACCGGATGTGCTGATATCATTATTTCCGAAATTCGCTGACATAATTTACCTACTCAGTAATTGTGACTGTTCCATCTTCATTCATGGTTGCTCTACCAATTTGTGTCATCTTATCTGCTATGGCACTCATATCATATTTATATATAAGTTCGCCAAGATCATAATGTAGTTGAAATATTTCAGCAGCATTTGTGCCAAGAGCGTCTGCTATTTCTTGAGGAGTAGCTCTAGGATTTCTCCAGAAAATATCTACTCCGTGCCTATAAGACTTGACCATCCTATCAAAAGTCGAATTTGTTATTTCTATCAAATTATTCTTAGCTTCGTTGGCCCAATCAGGTTGTTGATTATTTGTATTTATAATTGGCATAATTTAAACCTCTAAAAACGTGATAACACACCATCTAGCGAACACACCCACCTGATGGTTTTCCCCGATATTCCATTAATTTTAATGTTCATCCGATCAAAAGTGCCATTTGGAACAACACTAACAGACGCTGAACTCATAGACGCATCTGCAAAATTTTCAGTAATTAAGGAACCAACAATTTGTGGAGTGCCTGTGCTGTTTTTAATACACCCTTTGATTATCCATCCAGCTGCTGTATCGTCTGTATCATTATTGGCTGCTATATGTAATATAAAAGTTAATACCGTACCCAAACCAACATAAAACGCAGAACTATAGTTTGATCCAGATTTATCAGCAGTTAAATAATGGTCACTAGCATCAGTACTCTCATATTGTATTACATGAAAAACTCTTTGGGCGTCTCCTTTACTAGTGAAATAATTAGTAGCAAAAACCATACTGTTAGTCGCATAATTTTTTGCTCCTTCTCCAATAAGTAGTCCTGGTGAACCAGCTTGTTGATTAGTCACAGATGGGTCAAGTTGAACGCTAAGATCTTTTACCGACGAAAACCAGTATCCTCCCAAATCGGTCGCCCATCCACCATTTTCTTGAGCAACGATGGTCGGACAGGAAAATGTTCCATTAACGTCTAATGTATTTTCAGGAGCTAGCTCAGAATAAACACTACCATCATGCATATTGATACCAACTCTGTGGTTGGTAGAATCAGTAACAATATCGTATAATTTATATGAGCTAACATATGTAGGAGGAGCACCCTGTTGAATTCTAACCTCTCCAACAGATAAATATCCGGGATTTTCTAGGTCAGAAGGTTGATAGCCGCCAATTTTTAATTCACCACTAGCTACAACATCGTTGTTGATATTTATTCCACCAATGCCAGTAATACTATAGGTGTCAAGATCAAGATTTCCACCAAGCTGAGGACTAGTATCATCAATTAGATCATTCAATCCTCCCCCGCCAGCTCCTCCTATAGCACTCCCATTAAATTTGAGTGTACCGTTATCATTATATAGTTTATTTGTAGTATTAGATGGAACATATGAGTTTAACAGCATGCTATACGTATCAATACCGCTAGAATATATATTGTCAAAACGGTTGTTACTAGCACCTATGTCATATTGATTATATGAGCCAGATATCGGTAGAAAATCACCCTGATAACTTATCTGTAGTCTTGGAAAAGCAGGACTGCTATCATTATCAGAAGTAATAAAATAAAGAGAATTAGGATTTGCAGAAGAGCTAAAATTACTCTGTGCAACTCCGTATAGTCCACCGACAATAGATTGAGAAGCGCCGCCATCCGATTCGGAGGAGGCGGCGAACTGCAATCTTCCTATTATTTCGCCAGATGATACTGACTGGTCATTTGTCTGAAGTGTAATACTATACACATTCTATCCTCTAGTGTGACTATTAAACTATATACCAATTATTCCCATCGGATACAAAATTCATGCTTTCATACTGATAGTATAATGAAACTTGAGTAGTACCTTCTACCGTATCGGTATTATTTTTCAAAATATCTACTCTACCAGTGTTGATATTCTTCACTCTTATAATCTTGCCAGAAACAGGTGCTGGCAGAGTAAGCTCGATATCTGAACTGCTATTAGCCAAAACTATATCTGCTGAGATATTGGCTGAACTAGTAGCAGTCTGTACCGTCCTAGATCTTTGATCTTCACCTATGCCACCATCTGGAACATATAATTGGTTACTCCCATTGAAGTTGATGGTTGAACCATCAGCCAGAACGTCTACTTCGTCTTCGGTAACACTTAAGCCATCTCCACCAACAAAATCAATTCGATTATCGTTTCCAGAATTAACTATCAGGCCAGAACCAGCAACATTAAAATAGCCCTCATTACTTACTTGATCAGTAATTTTATCCTGTATTGCTGCTGATGTCATCAGGGTAGTATCGTTATCGACAAAACTTTCTGAAGAAAGCTGGACAGCAGCATCAGCTAATTTACTGAATGTAATACCGTCGTCTTTAACCTGTAAAGTATCCGATGAAATCTCCAGCGTAGAACCATCAACATTGATATGTAAAGATCCTTCGCTTTCAACAAGACCGGAACCAGCATAAAGACCAGCTAGATCTGAGATTGTTGTTAATTGATGAGTAGAACCATCGCTATCAAGAGTTAATATTTTATCATCAACAGCAGTACTAACTGTAGAATATTCAGATATATCCAAACTAATTGTAACGGTATCTGTGCTAGATACTAAAACATCGATACCTGGCGCACCAGAAACCAAGACAGTATTGCCATCTTGTATTGTCTCTGTATTGGAACCATCACTAAGTGTCCAACTACTCATCGCCCCAAGACCAGAGACCAAAGTGCTTCTATTGATTTTTTCTAATCTGCCATCGCTGTCATCCCAAATAAGAATATAGTCGTTTGTAGCGTTTATATCGTTTGCCTCTGGCATGCCTGTAATAGCATATGGCAGAAGTTG
>Ga0181575_10000234_pt1 | contig 40929 bp, 36 predicted proteins | sample 101ome_23_FD_145599 | JGI IMG/M metagenome (GOLD analysis project Ga0181575, IMG submission 145599) | Coastal salt marsh microbial communities from the Groves Creek Marsh, Skidaway Island, Georgia - 101411CT metaG (spades assembly) | ecosystem: Environmental > Aquatic > Marine > Intertidal zone... | reverse complement strand
GACACGATGGAAGGCCGGGACATGCGGGCAGCTTACGATGGATACGGGTCCTGCCCGCTGACGGTGGAGCGCGGAAAGATTGTGCTGGCTGAATTTGGCTACGGAGGAAGGGTGATTCCAACCTTCCCGACCTGGTTGCTGAATGGAAAGCAGCCTACGCGCCGCGCATGGACGCTGAAAGCCGATATTCTGCCGAGCATTTACTGGCAGGCGATGCTGAAAGGCCGGGAGTGGCTGGCTGCTCCCAAACCCCTGGCAGAGGTCGAGGCAGAATAGTTCATGGCAAGACACGCGGCATCATTCCCTGTTGCCGGGTGGGTGAAGCACTACAATAAGCACAGCTTACTGAGCGATCTGATTGCCGCGGTGATCGTGGCCATCATGTTGATCCCTCAGTCGCTTGCCTACGCCATGCTGGCAGGGCTGCCACCGGAAGTCGGTCTGTACGCCAGTATTGCTCCGCTGATTGCCTATGCCTTGCTCGGCACCAGCAGCACGCTGTCTGTGGGCCCGGTGGCGATCACCTCCCTGATGACCGGCGCTGCACTGGCAGAGGTAGCCCAACAGGGCACGGCCGACTATCTGACCGGCGCCATTACGCTGGCGGCCCTGTCCGGCATGATGCTGTTGGGGTTTGGCCTGCTGCGACTGGGTTTTCTGGCCAATTTCCTATCTCACACGGTGGTCTCGGCGTTTATCACAGCGTCAGCCGTAATCATTGCGCTCAGTCAGGTTCGTCACGTGCTTGGAATAGAAGCCGAGGGCGATAACCTGTTCGAATTGGCCCACGCCATCGGCATGCAGTCGAATGATGCCAATTTCTATACCGTGCTAATCGGGATTGCGACGCTGAGTTTTTTGTTTGCAGTGAGGATCTGGGGTGCCAGTGTGCTGCAGAAAGCAGGTCTGTCTGCGCGAGCCGCCGAGCTGGCTGCTAAATCAGCACCGGTGATGGGCGTGATTGCCACAATTCTGCTCACTGTCACATTTGAACTCGAAGCACTTGGAGTCGCTATCGTCGGAGAAATCCCGACAGGTCTGCCATCGTTCGCACCGCCTGTTTTTTCCCTGGAGCTGATTGAGATGCTGCTCGTCCCGGCTGCGCTGATTTCCATTATCGGATACGTCGAATCGATCTCTGTTGGCAGAACCCTGGGCGCACACAGGCAAGAAAGAGTGGACAGCAACAGGGAGCTAGTCGGTCTTGGTGCGGCAAATTTGGCCTCGGCATTCTCAGGCGCGCTACCGGTAACCGGAGGCTTCTCCCGGTCCGTCGTGAACTTTGATGCAGGCGCCGTCACTCAGGGCGCCAGTATCTACACGGCTATTCTCATCGCGCTGGTGTCAATGCTCCTGACTCCGGCTCTGTATTTTTTGCCGAAAGCCACACTCGCCGCGACAATCATTGTTGCTGTGCTTTCATTGGTGGATCTATCCATAATCAAGAAGACCTGGCGCTATTCCAGAAGTGACAGCTTCGCGCTTTTGATCACTGTTGGCGCAACCCTCGGCTTTGGGGTGGAAACAGGCGTGAGCTGTGGTGTGGCGACCTCTCTGGCACTGCATCTTTATCGTACGTCTAGGCCGCATATCGCCGAAGTCGGTCTGGTAGAAGGAACTGAGCACTTTCGCAATGTGCGCCGCTATGAGGTGAAGACTGTCCCGGAGATCCTGACTCTGCGGGTTGACGAAAGTCTGTTTTTTGCGAACGCAAGCTTTCTTGAAGATGAAGTTTTTCTGAAACTCAGTAGCCAACCCGCTATCAGGCACGTCATCTTAATGTGCAGCGCTGTGAACGAAATCGATTTCAGTGCCCTGGAGGTGCTGGAAGAGCTGAACAGACGGTTTGAAGAGCAAGGATTGGCTCTGCACCTTTCAGAGGTCAAGGGGCCGGTTCTGGATCGCCTGCACCGCACTGCTTTCATGGATCGGCTGTCCGGCAATCTTTATCTTTCCCAACATCAGGCCTTCAGGGACTTGTGCGAACGCTTTCACTACAGCGCCTCGGCCGGGTAGCCCCAGGCACAGCGCTCTCGAAACGGAGCGGAACCCTAGCAGATAGTGACCGTAGCTTGACCGGGTGTTTCAATGCCTGACCACCGAGCAAGCTGAGTGGTGGCCTATGGCAGCGGCATCTCATCGCTCTCCTGCTCGCGGGCCCGCTCAAATGCAGCGCGCGGGCTGACAGACCGAACCTGCTCTAACCAGAACACACCGTCATAGGGGTAGCTGTTGCCCCGGGTGCCAAGGAAATCCATATCGCCGTCCCCATCCAGATCCCGCGCCATGAACTTATCGAACATGCCCCGCTTGCGTCTGGAAATGTCGTGGCGCTGCCATTCTTCGTACACCCCACTGACACCCGGATTCTCAAACCAGCCAATCCGTCCCAGTGCGCCATTGACACCTACAGAGGAATCGTCCCCGGTACGATCACCGCGACTGTAGCTGCCGGCGATCAGGTCGATGTCACCATCCTCATCAATGTCCGCAAGTGCGTAGCCTGTATGGCTGTCCGGCGCAAAGCTGCCTATGTAGTGCGCGTTCCAGGCGTCCCCCTTACGCTCGGGTTGCTCGATCCACACCATGCTCCGCGGCGCATTGCCGATGATATCCAGCCGGCCATCACCATTGAGGTCCGTGTATTCGAGATTGAAACCGGCCATGCTGGCACCGTAAATGCCGACGGCCCGCTCAGTAAAATTCAGGGTGCCGTCGCCGGGATTTTCAAAGATGATGAGGCGTGACTCGCCTCGGGTACCCACTACAATATCCATGTCACCGTCGCTGTCGATATCAACGGGTTCGGCGTTCTGAGGGATACTGTAGTTCCCGAGGACCTGTACTTGCCAGCTGTCTCCCTGCAGTGGATCGCCATGCAGAGTGTGAAGCTCAACCGGGGTTGATCGGGCATAGTCCTCAGGCCCGGGAGTCTGGGCGCCCTTATTAGGGGCGGTGAGTTCCGGCACCCCGTCACCATCGAAATCGGCAGCGAACACCCGGATGTAGGAGCCTTTGTCCCTGGTGAGCGGCAGAATCAACCTCGGCCACTGTGCGCTGCGCGCATCGCTGCCGGGATTTTGCAAATAAATCAGATGGGAACGTTCTGCGGCAGCGACGATATCGAGCCAGCCGTCACCGTTCAAATCCACCACTGCCGCGTCTTCGGGTGCCGGCACGTCCTCGGCTTCGGCTACGGTAACATTGACCCATCGATCTGGATCATTTGATCCAAAATGAATGCGGACATGACCTGCAATGGGAGGCACAAAATCTTCGAGGAAGGACGCAGAATCATACTCTGCATCTGACTCGTGCACCGATACGATGTCTTCGATGCCATCTTTATCGATGTCGCCCATAACGAAACCATCGCTGCCGCTGAAATTGACGCCCGCGGTCACAGGGTCGTCGATGAGATGTTCCCGCCAGCTGATGTACTCGCCGTTTGCAGATTGCGCTTGGGTCAGAGTGTCACCCACAGGCGTCTGGGCATGGGCTGTCCGGACACCAATGCTGATCAGACACAGAGCGCTCAGTGATGCGGCCATAAAATAGTGTTGAATGATCATGGCTGACTCCTTTTTGTCACAGTGTAGCAAGGAGTGAGAGACAAGTTCATCTGGAAGCCAGTTCTCCAGATTTATCCAACTCACCAACCCCCTTTTTTGAATGATCAGGGCCGAACCGGAAACTTGCCTGACAGCAGCAGAGGGCAATCCGCTTCTTGCGGTTGATAGTGCACTGCCTGAACCGGCCCATCGGTCCTCCTGACGAAAGGCGCTACGGAAAGTGCAGCGCTTACCGCATGAGCCCGCCGGGGCGACACTGGACAAAGGTCAATTGAAGACATACCTTTGACCGAAACAATTCAAACACTTACCCGGAGGGTTCCACATGCAAACCCGCTACCCCCAAATCGCGCTGGTGCTGTTTCTGATAACCGGGCTGACGCCATGCTTCAGCACCGCGCAGCCGGTGATGCCCGACTATATAGCAGTCACTGACGAGCGCCTGTTGAATCCAGAGGCACACAACTGGCTGTCCTATCGCGGCACGCTTGATGGCTGGGGTTTCAGCAGACTGGACGAAATCGATGAGAGTAATGTCCAGCAACTGGAGCCGGTTTGGAGTTTTTCAACCGGAGTACTCGGCGGACATGAAGCACCTCCCATAGTGAACAATGGCGTGATGTTTGTCACCACGCCGGGGAATCTGGTCTATGCGATTGATGCTGCCAGTGGCGATTTACTGTGGCGCTACCAGCACGACTTGCCGGAAACCTACATCGCATTTCATCGCACCAATCGCGGTGTTGCCCTGTATGGTGACAAGGTCTACACCGCAACACTGGATGCCCGTGTCGTGGCGCTCGATGCGGCAACAGGCCGCAAGGTATGGGACAGCACGGTTCAGGATAATAATTTCGGCTACTACATCACCATGGCGCCATTGGCCATTGACGATAAGATTCTGGTCGGCACTTCCGGTGGAGAGTTAGGCATCCGGGGATTCATTGTGGCACTGGATGCGGAAACCGGCGAAGAAGTCTGGCGAACCTATACCGTTCCTGCTCCGGGCGAGCCGGGAAATGAAACCTGGCCGGGCGAATCCTGGCGCACCGGCGGGGCAGCGGTCTGGGTGCCGGGCCACTATGATGCCGAGCTCGGTCTCGCCTATTTCGGCACCGGCAACCCCGGGCCGTGGATCGGAGATCAGAGACCGGGAGACAATCTCTACACCAACTCGGTGCTGGCGCTGGATATCAAGACAGGAGAAATCCGGGCGCACCATCAGTACCACTGGAACGGCTCATGGGATTGGGATGAGGTCTCTACGCCTATCCTGATGCCGGTTGAGCGCCAGGGCCGGCTGATTGACGCGCTGGTGCACCCGGGCCGCAACGGCTATCTGTGGACCCTCGAAAGATCAGCCGACGACATCAGCTTTGTTGATGCAGAGCCCTATGTGTACCAGAACGCCTTTGCCAGCATCGACCCAGAAACCGGACGTCCGACTTATGATCCGGAACACAAACCAACCACCGGCAGCACCACTTCTTTCTGTCCCTCGCTGTGGGGCGGCAAAGACTGGCCTCCGGCCGCCTACAATCCGGAAACCGGCCTGCTTTACATACCGGCCAACGACAACCACTGCGGTGTGATCGAGGGCCGGGAGGTAACCTACATGCCGGGAAGCGCGTACATGGGCGCCCGCACTCAAATGACGGTGCCTGAGGGAGCCGATCACATCGGCGAAATTCAGGCCTGGGACATGAACACCGGTGAAGAAGTCTGGACCCGTGAGTTCGATTCGCACAACTGGGGCGGTATTCTGACAACCAGCGGTAATCTCATTTTCAGTGGCGGCACCAGTGACCGGCTATTTCGGGCGCATAATGCCTCCACCGGGGAGTTGCTGTGGGAATTCAAAACCAACTCCGGGATTATCGGCGTGCCTTCCACCTTTTCAGTTGACGGTAAACAGTATGTCGCCGTACAGGCCGGCTGGGGCGTCGATGCAGCAGGTATGACCGCTCGCCTGGATATGGTGCGGGGCACCCGAACCTTCGTCCCACAAGGCGGGGTCATCTGGGTATTTGCGCTGCCGGACTAGTACCGTCGGTCAATCCGGTAAGGCGTTGTGTCGACAGGCGGCGCCTCCTCTGCAGCCATCGCCGCCAAGGTAGCGCCTGTGACCGCCGCCATGGTCAGTCCGAGATGGCCGTGGCCGAAGCCGAAATAGACATTATCGAGGAGGGGCGAGCGGCTGATCACTGGCAGTGAATCCGGCAGGCTCGGCCGGTAGCCCATCCAAGGCTGCTCTCCTTGCCCGATCAATTCCGGCAGGAACCGGCGGGCTGCCTGCACCATTAATGTGGTGTTGCGATAATCGGGTTCAGCCAGCAAACCTGCGAACTCAACGGTTCCCGCCAGGCGCAGGCCGTCTGCCATCGAGGTAGCTGCAAACCCCTGAGGCGGAAACAGGATGGGTCTGGCCAGCGAGACTCCCGGATCGGGCATCACCACGTGGTAGCCCCGCTCGGTGTCCAGGGGCATGCTGCTTCCCAGCAGTCTGGCCAAATCCTTGGAGTATGCGCCTGCAGTAATGAAGACCTCATCCGACACCCGGTTGCCACCGGCTTCAAACTGAACAACGCGCCTACCCTGAAGCTGAAAATGCGTCACGCGCGTCTGCAGGAAATTTCCGCCGCGCCGGAGAAACAGCCCGAACAGCGACCGCGACAGCTTTATCGGCGACACAGTATGGCAGGCACCGGGGACCAGCAGCGCACCGGCAAGACCTGCAGCCAGGGCAGGCTCTGATTCATTGACCTCCCCTCCCCTGAGCACCTGACAGTCGACACCCAGACGTTGCCGCAAGCCATTTTGCTGTAACGCACGGTCGAACTGACGCCGCTCACCATATACATACAGGGAGCCCTGACGCTTTATCCACTGCGTCGCGCCGGCCTCCCGGACCAAAGGCTCCAGGTATTCCATAGCCTGAGAGGAAAGCGCATGCATCGCGACAGCCGACTGCAAATAACGGGCTTGGCTGCTGTTCATGAGAAAGCGCATCAGCCAGGGGAGAAACGGCAACAGGTAGGCTGAACGCAAACGTACCGGCGCCGGGGCACGGAACAGCATTCTCGGAATTTCTCTCCATATTCCGGGAGTAGCTTCAGGATGCACGGAGCCTACTGAAATGATCCCGGCATTACCAAAACTGGTGCCTTCGCCTGGCGGCAGGGGGTCAACCAGTGTGACGTGGCGCTCTTTTTTCTGAAGATAGAGCGCTGTACTAAGACCAACGATCCCCGCTCCCACCACGACGGCGCGTTTCATGCGCGATATCCCCTTCGCGACAGAACTATGAGTAGAGCATGAGCACTCAACTGAAACATAGCCGAAGAATACCTCAGGCTGCGAAGCCAGAGCCAGATTTCTGCCCGGGCTGCATTCTCTCTGGTGTGACTGCGGTCTGCTGCTGGTTCTTGGCAATAAAAGCATTCACAGGTAAGGTGATACTCTGACAGCCCAAGAAGTTGCCCGGCAGTTCCAAGATCCCTGTACTTCTCGTATCGAAAGGAGCAAGCATGAAACAAACACTCAAATCACTAGTTACCCTAGCAGTTTCTGGCGCAACTGCTGCGGCAATGAACTCAGCCTCTGCGCAGGACGACCAAACCTATGCAACTTTTATCACCGAAGAGCAGTGGCAAATGGTCAATGAACTTCCCGGCGTCGACCGGCAGATTATTAGTCGCGATATTGGCAAACTGAACCTGTCAGTCGGTATTGTCCATCGCGGCGCAGTAGCCCGCGGCAGCGGACAGGACAATGACAACCCGGAGCGACCGTGCGGAACTCAGGACAGCAGCCGCAACAGCAGCGCGAGGGGAATCATGCACATCCATCAGACCGAGACTTACTATATCGCATCCGGCTCAGGGACACTGGTAACCGGAGGGGAAATTTATAATGGCAATGGCTTCGCTGAAGACAGCGCCGTCAACACAACGCTAAACGGCCCTTCCTGCAGCGGCCTCATTGTCGGAGACTGGATCGCTAAACACGTCAAGGAAGGCGACATAATTATCATTCCAGCAGGTACCCCGCACGGTTGGCTGGAAGTTCCTGTGCATGTGGATTACCTGAGCGTCAGACCGGACCCTGATCGTGTCTTGCCCGATGACTACATTAACCCGGCACTGGGCGCAGATTTTCGGATGCAGACAGAAGAGTAAGGCGTAACAAGAGGCATCGCGCAGCAGTTCTGAATGACCGCATAAAGGCAGGCACACAGACAGACTCTGACAATAGTGTCTCCTTTATGCGGTTGATGAACCCTGCGTTGAGCTGACAGAGCCGCGCTCGACCAGGGCGCTCTTACCGAGTAGCCCGCAAGCTGCAGATTCATCGTCGGACGCGCATGCAAGCCGCAGACTCGCTCCCATAAGTCCAGTGTCAGTAATCAGGATGACGGTGATGCCAGTCGGTTTCCGACTGGTAGGCGTGGCCGATTTGGCAAAGCGTGGCTTCGGCGAATTTGCTTCCCATCAACTGCATCACGTAAGGCTGTTGTTGATCATTGAATCCGCAGGGCAACGACAGCGTCGGCGTGCCGGCAAGATCAGCCGGTATCGTGAACTGCCCCTGAAAATGTTTTACCACCTCCTTCATGGCCTCTGCATCGCCCTGCTGCGCGTGCGCATTGACTGCAAACACCATGCCTCCGGAAGGACAGATAACGGCGTCAACTTCGCTAAGCGCCACTTCAAACCGTGCACTGAATTCGATCCGCTGCTCGGCAGCTGCAGCATATTCTTCCTCCGTCATCTGCATTCCCATGCGCAGAACATTGGCCAGATACCCACCATAGTCAGCTTCTCTAGTAGGAAAGGTTTCGCGATGGGCACGATAGGCTTCATACCCCGTCAACGGTAACCAGAGGTTGCGGTAATCCATCGGCCCTTCACGGGGCATCTCTACCGGAACACATTCCATGCCAAGCGCTCTGAACACATCTATCGCCTGCTCGAGTGAGGCCAGTAAACCCGGGTCGGTACCATGGCTGAACCATTCTGCATCCACCCCCAGACGCAGACCGGTCAGATTCGTTGCAGCAGGCTCGGCAATCTGCGCATCCTCAAGATTCAACGAAGTCTGATCATTTTCATCATAACCGGCTATCCCGTTATACAGGGCGACTACGTCAGCCACGGACCGAGCCATTGGGCCGACGTGATCAAGAGACTCCGCCAGCGCGAGCACCCCATGACGGCTCACCCTGCCGTAGGTCGGTTTAAGCCCGGTAACACCGTTAGCCATCGCTGGATAGCGTATGGAGCCGCCGGTATCGGTTCCAATAGCTGCGAAACACAGACCTGCCGCTACAGCCACGCCAGAGCCGGAAGAAGACACCCCGGCCCACAGCTCTTTTCCCCAGGGGTTTTTCGGAATCGGAAATTGAGGATTATAGGCAGACAGAGCGCCTTCGGTCAGATTCAGTTTACCCAGCAATACGGCGCCGGCCTCCTCGAGTTTTCGCACCACCGTCGCATCAAACTCTGGCACGAAATGCTGTCGGACTTTCAGTCCGCCCATGGTTCGGATCCCAGCGGTGTAGCACAGATCCTTTATCGCGACCGGCACACCATGCAATACACCCCGATACCGGCCGGCCCGTATCTCTTCCTCAGCACGATCTGCCTGCGCCCGGGCCAGTTCCGGGGTGACGGTCGCATAGCTGAGTAACTCACCATCCAGAGCATCAATGCGGGCGAGCATGTGCTCAGTGAGAGCGCGCGCAGACAATTCTTTTAAGCGCAGCTGCTTCGCGACCGATATCAGTGACTGGTAGTGCAAGGGTTCCGACATCACCTTTCTCCCAGGACAGTTGCTTTGATCGGCAGACGTGGCTGCCCCGCTGTGCAGGCCCGAGTCCGCTTCAGTCAGAACCCGACCCGGCTCTGATTTCACCTCATTTTCAGACATCAGACACGGCCACCTGAACGACACCGGCATCGCGTCTGCGACCACCGATTCAGTCAGTTCACCAGAGACCTGACCGGAGGCCGAGGCAAAAAAAGGGCGGACCAGCTTAACTGGCCCGCCCGTCTCTCACCTTACTTAATCGTTAGGGTAGCTGCCTCAGACCTTATTGACCGCAGCTGCCATCGCATCCAGCACATCTTTGACAACAGCTTGCGAGGAGGCAATATTCATGCGCATACGTCCGGCACCGCCCTGGCCGTATACGGAACCGGGGTTGAGGTAGACACCGGAGTTATGCACCATCCAGTCCTGAAAGTAGTGCTCCGGTGTTCGCTTGCCGTGAGACTCATACTGTGCATCGGCACCGATTGAAGCCATTGTCTGACTGAAATCAAGGAATGTCATGTACGTACCCTCGTTGCGTACGTATCCGACGCTGGGCATGTTGGCTTTGACATAATCTTCAATCATGGTGTGCGTTCTGTCCATGTAGGCATTCGCCTGATCAAACCATTCCCGACCGTATTTATAGGCCGCTACATTGGCAACCACGCCCAGAGTACTCAGCTCAGCACGATGATACTGATTCACCCGCTGCAGCATAGTTGGGGACTTGGAGTAGTAGTAGGCATTTTTCATACCGGCCAGATTAAACGTCTTGCTGATTGCGTTAAAAGTCAGGCTGTTGTTAACAACATCCCGGTCAGGCAACGCAGAGAACGGTGTGAATTTCTGGTCGCCACGGATGACATCAGAATGGATCTCGTCCGACAGCACCACGACGCCGTGCTCCAGAGCGAGGCGGCCAATCCGTAACAACTCTTCCTCGCGCCACACATTTCCTGTCGGATTTTGCGGATTGCAGACGATCAGGACGCGCACGTCTGATGTCATTTTGGCCTCAAGATCCTCATAGTCGATTTCATACCGACCGTTTATTAATTTCATCTCGCTGTCAACGGTCTCAATATTGGCGGCGCTGGCCATGGAATAAAAGCCGGAGTAGGCAGGAGACATAATCAACGCCTTACCGCCGCGCGGCACGAATGAGCGCATCGCAGCAATCATGCCGGGATAGACTCCATCTGACAGCGTCACCATACTGGCGTCGATATCGTTGTTGTGATGCTCACCGTTCCATTTGACAATTTCACTGGTCAGTTCCGCAGTGCTGGCGAGATAACCCCAGCTGTGATGCTGAACCCGCTCCATGAGGGCTTCGGTAATGCAGGGCGCACATTCAAAGTCCATGGAAGCGACACCCATTCCGAACTTGAACTCGCCGCCGGGATAGTTACGAGGCGGAGAATCCCAGCGCGCGCAATTGTGTCCGGCGCGGTCGTAAACGGTATCAAAGTCATAGTTGCCGTTCGCGAGTCGGGGATAGGACTGGGAAGGGCTACCGCCCTGAGCGTTTGCCTGTGAAGCACCAACGGCCAGGGAGCCGGTTGCGCCGGCCAGGGCCGTGAAACCGGCATTCTTCATGAAGGATCTTCGGTTGAGACCTGCGTTTTTGCTCATGGGATAACCTCTTTGCTCTCTCTTATCTATCTGTTTTTATTAAATTTTATGATGCCTGTCGAAACACCAAAGGACCAGAATATGCCGCATTCGGGCCGAGTGCAACCGATTTGGCGAAATTCCTCAGAATAGGGACTAAGAGCCCGACGCATCCATCCGCTCCTGCACTCTGGCACCTCGGAGAATGTTGACCATACCGTAGTTACCTTCATGGCAGGCATACTCGTAAAGCAGGCCGCCGACCTTGGTCATCGGCACGATACCGGTGAAGCGATCGCTGAAAGTTGCCGGATCCTCAACCGTGAATTCATAGTCCACGGTAAGCTCATCTACCCGGGTAAAGCGCTCAGTGAGCACTTTCTGGGTCGATGTCCCGGCTTGACCAAAGCTTGATGACAGTCCATTGAAATTACGCGTAACCACGACCAGCGTGTCCTGATCCCAATAACCTTTTGAATCCCCTGTCCACAGCCGCACATCATCGTTAAGCGGCGGGAAATCTTCCGCCGACTCATACAGAGGCACGATACGGGCGTCGTGTATCATCTCGGTCATCAGGACCGCTGTGTCTTTTGACTGAAAGATCTGCACGTTGTTGTTGTAGAGACTGGGGACAAACGGCGGTCCGGCATTGAATCCGATGATGCAGCGCTCCGACAGGCCACGATCTTCCGGACCGTCCGTACCAATACCGCCTGCGGCGATACGTACCGGCCGAGTTTCTCCGGTGGTCGCGCCACCGTAGACCCCCTGCCGCGCAATGGCGCCGGTCACCAGTTCAGGCAGCTGGCCGTTATCGGGATACACAATATGTGAAGTGCGCACCAAGTCACCGATCCCGGCGTTTTCTATCCAGAAGTCGTTGTAAGACTCGTCAACGCCCTCAATCGCAAGCGCCGAGTCAGAATTGGCATCAGCAGCAGCACGACGCGCCTGGATCTGCTCGATTTCTTCCGGCGTCAGGAACTGGCGGGTGCCGTATTCTGTCGGGCGCTGCATGGGCACATTGGAGGAAAAATTCCAGACACCCTGAAGATCAGGCTGCCCCCATTCCGTTCTGGGCACCTCATACGCATTCTGCGCGTTCAGCGCTGCAGAAAGGCAAACGGCGGACGTGAATACCAAGCCGGACAGGAGAGATTTTGAAACCTTTGTATAAATCATGTTGAGTTCGTTCTTTTTGTCTGCGGATCAGCAAGCGGGAGACAGAATCAGGACGCGCATCCGCGACCGCAGGCGACCACGCCTGACAGTCGCGGTACCGTTGATGCCGGCTACGCTAGCCAAGCACCTCACGGAAGACCCTGACCGCAACTTCCATCTCTTCCATGCTGCCCAGAGAAATACGGCAGTGCGTGTTTTCCCAGGGTGGGAAATCCCTGCCCACAGCGACTTTGCGTTCCATGCAGGCCTCGCGGAATCCGCGAGCAGGTGCGCGCAGGTCAACGAACAAATGGTTGGTATGGGATTCGGGCACGTCATAACCCAGATCATTCAGGGCGCCGACAGTAAACGCCTTAACCCGGTTGTTCTCATCGCGTTCCCACTCAATGTGCTCGCGATCCTCAAATGCCGTCAATGCAGCAATGGCGCCAAGCATGCTGACATCTCCCATGCCCCAGGAATTGCGAATGGCGTTCAGCGTATCCCGGTGCCCCATGGCATAACCGATACGCATGCCGGCCAGCGCGTGCGCTTTGGAAAATGAGCGGGTGATGAAGACATTCTTGAACTCCTGAGTCAGCGCCAGACCCGTCTGGATTTTGGCCGGATCGCCGTAATCGATGTAGGCCTCATCGAGATGAATATAGGTATCGGGAGATTCTTTCAGGATAGCCCTGACCGTGGCGTCTATAGTCTCGGGGCCATGGACTGTCCCGGACGGATTGTTCGGATTACACAGGTATACCAGGCCAGCCCCTTTGGAGACTCTGACCATCTCCGGCAAATCCAGCTTCGCCTCGGCGTTCAGGGGGACCAGCGTAACCGGCAGGCCGGCTCCTCTTGCAGTGGCTTCGCTGGTAGAAAACGTGGGGCCCGCCGTGACCAGCGGTTTGTCCTCGCTGACAAAAGCGTGCACTGAGCCCTGCAACAGCCAGGTAGAGCCAGAAGCCAGAATAACGTTACTGCGATCGATGTTGAAATGAGAGGCAATGGCGTCCTGAAGCTCCGGCACATAATCCGGCGCATAGCCCCGGCCAACCCGCTTGGAGGTATGCGCTCTGATAGCTTCCAGAACGCGAGGTCCGGGCCCTCTGCCGCTCTCATTCTGGCTGAGCTGGATGATACCGTTGTCAAAAACGCCCGCGCTGCGATCATGGCGTGTCTGTGCGAAGGCGCTGGGGGTAATCAGTGTCGTACCACCAATCAGTCCTGCTGCCGTGCCAAGACCGGCGGTTTTGAAAAAGCCGCGACGTGTTGTTTTCATTCTAGTCCTCCTCAATCGATCAAACCGATGTGCGTCAGAGCGCCCGAGGTGCTGCAATTTAAATCGAGGGCTGTCTGGATTTTCCGTTCCAGCATAGCGTCAGTATCTGGCAATTGCCAGAAAATTACCGGGCTCGAAACCGGCTTCTTCTCCGGCAGCCGGCACAGGCCCGGAAGGCCCAGCAGCGACTCTGGCACGGGGCGCAGGCTTCGCCAGAGCCATCTGAATCTTGTCAGTTTGTAACAGATGCGAGGAATTTTACTTCATTACCAGTACACTGCCGCCCGGCCTGTGCTTCCGGGGTTTTTTGAACGAAAGCGGGCCGACCACAAGCAGAATTGAGCAGACTTATGACAGGGATCACCCAGCACCGCGCGGCGCGACAACTCACTGCAGCAAGCATCCTGCTGCTCGGTCTCATTGCGCCCGATACAGGCCGCGCGCAAAACGCATCGGAGGACGGCTCTACGGTGGTCTATCCGGCCGCTTACTTCACGGAGTGGCAACCGATCACCGCGGGTGACATGCTGGCCAGAATTCCGGGGCAAGATACCAACGGCCGCGGCAGCGGAGGCGGTGGTTTCGGCGGCCCCGGAGGGTTTTCCGGAAGCCCCTCCCGCGGCGGAAGAGGGCTTGGCAGTGGTGCCGGGTCTACCGAAATTCTGATCAATGGCAAACGCAACGCGGGCAAAAACAATTCAACGCAGCAAATGCTCCAGCGCATCGCCGCTTCGCAGGTGCAGGAAATACAGATCATCCGCGGCACTTCCGGAGATCTGGATGTCAGAGGCAGCGGACAGATCATCAACGTGGTTCTGTTCGAGGAGCTGTCCTCGAACAGCTTTTCCTATCAGGGATCCATCAACTATTCACAGGACGATGCAATACAGCCGGGCGGCACTTTCGCGGTCAACGGCCAACGGGGCGCACTCGATTACACAATGACTCTGCGCAGCCAGCCGCGATACCGCAACAGCCTGAACAATGAGAGCAGCATTCTGGGTGATTTTTCCCCGAACGATACCGTCATTGAGGAAGTCACCACTGATGGCGGGAACAATGAATTGAGCTTTAATCTGGCTTACGCCCTCAACAGCAAGAGCACACTGCAGCTCAACGGCCTGCTTGCCGAGAGGGATGCACCCACAGACATTGACCGCGTCACCAGCAATCTTCGCAGCAATCCGGTTGCGCATCTGCTCGAGCGCGAGGCCAACCCGAACCCCAGAGACAACTGGGAGGGTGGGTTTGACTATGAGTACACCTCTGACAACGGCGCCCGTTTTAAACTGCTCGGCATTGCCAATCAGGATGACAATCTGCGCATCCGGCAACGATTCCAGCGCTTGCCGGACAATACTGAAGAACTCAACCTGATGTTGAACTCCCACTCGATAACCGAAGAGCGTATTGTCAGGGGTTCCTACACATTCGATTTTCTACAGAATCAGAGTGTTGAAATAGGCGGCGAGCGTGCACAGACCACGCTTAATTCCGCACTGGCGCTGGGCCTGCTCAATGCGGCCGGTACACCGTCAGCTGCGCTTGCAGGGCTGGTGCCCGTAAACCTCGGCCTCGCCAACTCCCAGGTAGAAGAAATTCGTTATGAACCTTTCGCCATCCACAACTGGCGGATTAATCCGAAACTGACCCTGGAATCGACGCTGCTGTACGAAACCTCTGAGATCAACCAGACCGGCGACGCGCAGAACTCAAGAAGCTTCGACTTTATCAAGCCGAAAATTGATCTTCGCTATAACATCACACCCATGTTTCAGGTAAGAGGTTCTGTTGAACGCATCGTCAACCAGCTGAGCTTCGCTGATTTCGTGGCAGCCAATGACGAGCAGGACAACGATGCCAACACGCTGAGAGGTAACGCTGAACTGCGGCAGCAAACCCAATGGCGCTACACCTTGAACAGCGAGTACCGTCTCCCGAATGACATTGGTGTGGTCAGCGCCGAATTTTTCTACGCCGACCATCAGGATGTCATCGACTGGATTGATGCATCAACTTCAGAGGACGCACTGGCCTCGGTCAATGGAAATCTGGGCGATGGTGTTGAATACGGAGCGAACCTTACTGCCAGTATCCGCATGGCAATGATCGGACTTCCGAACCTGCTGGTGAATTCGACGCTGAACGTACAGGACTCACAGGTCACCGATCCGTTCGACGGCAGGAAACGGCGCTTTCGCAATTACCAGCGCGGCCGCTTTACCCTGACCACCCGACACGATATTCCCGAATGGCGCTTTAACTGGGGAACCCAATATTTCGATCGGCTTGACGGTGGCATGTTCCAATACGACATCAGAGATTTCGAATTTTCGGTAGGAGAGCCTTTTTATGGCATCTTTGCGGAAATCCGGGACCGCCGCGGCATCACTTACCGTCTTGATGTCAGGCAGCTCACCGACGGATCTCAGTGCCGCGAGCGTTGGCGGTACGAAGGGCGACGTTCCGATGGCTTGCTCAGGGAGCTCGAGTATCGCTGCACCCACGGGGGAACGCAGCCCAGCCTGACCATAACCGGCAACTTCTGAAGCAGAGTCGAATGGCCGGAATCCGATCCCTTGAGACGCTTACGCCGCTTCGGCCCTGCTGGTCTTTTGAAACTGCAGTACCCCGTCATCCGGCGGCCCTTCGGCCAGCAGCTTGAGGTCCAGCAGGTAGTCCTGCGTGTTGTGCCATGGGGAGTGAGAGCCCTGCTTCGGGAACAGGTGGTTCCCACGCTTAAAATAGCCCGGATTGAAACCGGAAACCCAGTCCTGACCGGCCATCTCAAGTTCAAAATCACGCAGCACCGGTACGCACTGGGTGGTGCCCGTTTCGTCCATTCGTTTCAACAGAGCGCACACAAATTCTGAATTCAGATCAGCTCGCAAGGTCCAGGACGCATTGATATAGCCGAAAGTCTGGATCAGATTTGGCACACCTGAAAACATCATACCCTGATAAAAAAACCGCTGACTGAAATCCAGCTTCTGATCATCCATGAAAAATTCTACGCCCCCGAGCAGCTCCAGCTGAATGCCGGTTGCGGTGACCAACACGTCAGCTTTTACCTTCTCTCCATCCTGCATTTCAATACCATCAGAAGTGATGCGCGCAATAGCGCCAGTTGTCACATCCGCCTTACCGGAATTCAGGGCATGAAAAAGATCCGAATCCGGCACCAGGCAAAGCCGCTGAGTCCACGGGTCATAGCTTGGGGTGAAGTGCTTTTCCACATCAATTTCAGGCTTAAGCGCTTTGCGAAGTCTCTTGAGGATATAGGCCCGGGTTTTAGCCGGCTTCTCGATAGCTTGCTTGTAGAAATAATTCTGGAACCGGATTTTGCGCCAGCGCGTGATTGCATAGGCCCAGGTTGCGGGCAGCAGAGCATTCAGCACATTGGCCAGTCTGTCCTTGCCGGGCATCGACACGATATAGGTCGGCGAACGCTGCACCATCGTGACATGGGACGCTTTTTCCGCCATTGCCGGAATCAGGGTCACTGCCGTGGCGCCGCTGCCAATGACGGCAACCCTTTTGTTGCTGTAATCCAGATCGTCCGGCCACAGCTGGGGGTGCACGACCGTGCCGGCGAATTCTTCAAGACCGGGAAACTCGGGCGTATAGCCAGCCGAATAGCGGTAGTAGCCACTGCACATAAACAGCAGGCGCGACCGATATCGGGTTTCCTGACCCCGGCCGTCACGCGCAACAGTCTCCCATACGGATTCAGCACTCAACCAGCGGGCAGAAATGACGCGCATGCCGAAGTCGATGTTGTCCCTCACTGCGTATTCATCCACCGTTTCATTCAGATAATCGAGGATCGATGGTCCGTCAGAAATTGCCTTGGGCCGGGTCCAGGGCTTAAATTTGAAACCAAAGGTGTGCATGTCACTGTCGGACCGTATGCCGGGATAGCGAAAAAGATCCCAGGTTCCCCCTACCTGCTCTCTCGATTCGATGATGCGATACCGCTTTTCCGGACATTGCTTTTTTAAATAGCAAGCAGCGCTGATCCCCGAAATGCCCGCGCCAACAATCACAACATCCAAAAGCTGTTCATCTGTCGTGTTCATGGATTCCTCATTGCTCACTTGATCTGCTGTGTTTTCTGAAACGCCGGCCTCGACATCAGGGCTTCCAGATAGCGTGCAGTATTCGGCTTGTAGCGCTCGGACAAACCCAGACGCTTGCCGAAATGCAGTGCATAACCCACCGCGATATCGGCAATGGTGAATCGACCGCCGACCAGGAACTCCTTATCCTGTAGGGCCGTCTCTACGGCGCGGATGCGGGAGTAAAACCAGATGGTGTAATCCTCCACGATCTGGGGATTCTTCCTTTCCTCGGGTTCAAGTCGGGTGTATCTCAGAACCAGCGCCAGCGGGAAGGTAAAAGTCGCATCACTCCGATACAACCAGTTGAGGTAGGCACCGTATTCCGGTTCATCCTGCCGGACAGCCAGCGTTGTGGGACCGTACTGCTCGACCAGATACTGACAGATGCCGGTCGATTCGGTCAGGGTCCGGTTGCCATCGATGAGGGTCGGAACCGTCCCGAGGGGATTGATGTCGAGGTAACCTTCCCGTTCAGAGCGCGGCGGAAACGGCATCACTTCCAGCTCATATTCCAGACCCATCTCTTCAAGGCACCACAGCGGTCTCAGGGACCTTGAATTAAAACAGTGAAACAGCTTCACGAAGCCCTCCAAGTATCATCTGACTCGAACCGGCTGCATTCAGCCGCCTTCTGATCCCTCACTCTGGGGAGCGATCCCTGGCTGCGGCAAGCTGCTCCGGTGGCTCGGTGAAAGGCAACGCGAAGCATTTTGCTGACAGCAAGCCCATTAAACCCTGAATCGGGACTGAATTCGAACGGCGTTTTTACAGGGCTTCAGGCGGCCCCATGTGGCGCATGGACATGCCGGGCCCGACGCGGGTGCTCTTTATTACCCGCGGTCGGTTACCGCAAGCATTGCTACCCAGCCGGATAAGGAGCCGGAGCGCACCATCATGGGGCGCAAAAGCCACTTCACCGGGCTTCAGAGTCAGCTCCGGGTTCCAGCAAAGGCCGCCGTTGCCGGTGTTCCGCCAGTCTACAGAGCGGTCTGCAGGATGGCACAGGGTTTGCTTATAGTGCCGATGCATCCGTTTGATTCCTTTGCCGCTTGTCGGGACAGCCGTTCACCCGGGCTCAGATGCCGGGCACCGAGGTTGATCCCGATCAGGCGATCAGAACAATCAGAGTCACCCCCGGAGCGCTTCGCTGGCCGCCTGAAAACCCTTTCAGGGCGACCAACCCGCGAGCGTTCCACACGACAGATAACATCGCAAAGTCCGGGATCAAAGGCATTTTATTATTTGTCCGTGAGGTTCGTGACCATGATTTTTGAAAAATTGACCAGGCCCCTTTTTGATCCATTGCCCCTGCTGCTCGGCTGCGCGCTGATCTTCTCCGGTTTTTCGGCCATCGCAGAAACCCCAGACTTCAGTGACCTGAGCAGGCGAATCCGGCAACAGGCGGACTCGGTAGACCGCCTGCAAGAGGCACTCGGGCGACACCACCTTGAGCTTGTTGAGCCCCTATACGGGCTCGCCCGAATTCAGCTCAGTGCCAATCGTTTTGAGGAGGCCAAAGCAAGCGCCGACCGTGCGCTGCAAATCGTGCGCTGGACGGAAGGGCTGGAGTCAGAGCGTCAATTCCCCTATCTGGAACTGATCGTTGAGATTGAGATGGCGCGAGGCGCCTGGGACAACGTTGAAGACAAATTGAAGCACTACACCGCGCTTCTCGGAAAGAAATATCATGGCGATGCTCAGACACGGCTGGGTCATATGCTCTGGCTGGCGGACACGCATGCACAGGGTGCGCTTGCCGACACCAGCCAGCGGCGTGCCTATCATCTGATGCAGGCTACCCGAGTCAGCGAGATTGCTGTGCAGTACGCTCAGATTCGCAGGCTGACTCTGACACCCGTCTACCCTGAACTTCTGTTTGCGGTTGCTCGTGCCTATGATATGGAGAATGCAGGGATCCGTGAACGGGGCAGCGTAAGCTATCGACTCAGAGAGATAGCCCCCGGAACGGACATTCTCGAAGAGCGAAAAGTCGCCATCGCCAAACGCTATCAGTTCGGCCGGGAGAAACTTCTCATGATGCGCGACGCAATCAGAGACTCAGAGCATTTTGGTGATGAAGCCGTGCTCGCAAGTGAGATCTATCTCGCGGCGTGGAGTGTGAAGTACGAAGCGACCGCGGATTTTTCTGCAGCGCTCGATCGGATTGACCAGTTTGCGCAGACGCGCGGGCTCAGTCATGAACAGGTCAACAGAGTGTTGCAGCAGATCAATCAGGTGCCAGCGCACCGTCTGGTGCTTAACCTCGGCATACTCGACCAGTCTGTCCAGGCTTCCGGCGACTGAGGGCTCACTGCTCAGGCCAGCAGTGAGGCCAGCACGCATCGCTGCCCCTCGAAGGGGCGGCGTCCGTGCATGACCAGAAAATTGTCGACCAGCGCGATGTCGCCTGCCACCCACGGCAAATCGAAAGCCAGCTCTTCACTGATCGCACAAACCGTTTCCATGTCTTCATCGGCGAGCGCACTGCCATCGCCGAAACAGACCGATTTGTTCGCCTGATTGCGGGCATCCTGCCAGCCCTTAAAAGCAGCGATCAGTTGATTGAAAAAAACCCGCCTGCCGTCCGGCAGCTGCCTGATGGCAGGTAACACCGGCGTGGTCGCCTTCAGACTGTCATCAGGCAACCATTCAAACTCATAACCCAGTTCGGCCAGTCGACCGGCGGCTTCTTCTTTCGTATCCGCTGACAGCGTACTACGCCACGATCGCCCCTGGCCGGAAGCCAGATCTGCGCTGGCCGGCATGACGTTGGTATAGCGCAAACCGAGTTCATCACAGCGTTGAACAAACTCCGGTATCTGTTCGGCCATTTCTGACAGCAGCGCGTCCGAACGGCACAGCGGGGTGGCACCTCCCACCGTCGGCGCCTGTTCACAGTAAAATGCCAGCTTGCTCGGAAAAACCGGCGTCTGCGCCATCTCATGATGGAAATAAATCTCCACATCAGGTGGTGCTTCATTGGCGGTGAATACGCGTTCCGTTCGGTTGTGACGCACCGCATTTGACAGGGATCCGGCGTAGCTGAAATTTTCCTGATCAAGGCTTCGCATCACCAGATCAAAATCCTGATCAGAGTGAATTGGCAGGCCCCGCAGCAGCAGGGCGCCCCTTTGTGCAAGCAGATCAAGAATCGACTGCCGATGAGTTCGAAACCAGACGGCGACCGGGTCCATGTCTTGCTCCAGCTTCGCTCCGGCCTGAAAGATCGCCGGAAATGGTGAATCACAATCAATCTGCCCCGGGAGCTGCACGTGCTGAAGGTCTGGAATCATGGTGTTAGTCATAGATTGGATAAAAAGTATTGAAGGCCGCTTCGCAGAACACCGCGGGATCATTAAAACGACGGTCACAGTTGAGTCCGGCAATCGCCGACATTTCCTCATCAGTCAGTGTGAAGTCAAACAGCGCCAGGTTTTCCTGCAGCCGCTCCTTGCGCGCGGTCTTGGGAATGATGGCTGTACCACGCTGAACCCCCCAACGCAGGACAACCTGAGCCGGTGATCTTTCGGTTCGCTCAGCGGCTCGCCTGACTGCAGCAGACTCCAGCACGGATTCGCTCTCTGTCGCCATATCCAGTGAGACGTAGGACAAGGCGCCCAGAGGAGAGAAGGCGGTCACGGTCATGCCATAGGATTTGGCCAGTCGAATGAGTCTTTCCTGGGTCAGAAAGGGATGCGATTCGATCTGCAACACCTCAGGCTGCAGCTTTGCATAGGCCATCAGGTCGTGCAGTAGCGCCGAACTGTAGTTACATACGCCGATGTGTTTCACCAGTCCAGACTGTTTCAGTTCTTCCATAGCCGCCCAGGTTTCGTGCAGGGGCACGGGATCGATCTGCATCCGTGGCTCCGCCGCATCGGGATCAAAAAACCACTCCGGCGGGTAGCGCTGGTCGAAATCGACAAACTCCAGCGCTATGGGAAAGTGGATCAGGTACAGGTCCAGATAGTCCAGACCCAAATCACCCAGCGTCTTTTCGCAGGCAGGTCGCACATGCTGCGGCCGGTGATACGTATTCCAGAGTTTTGACGTCACCCAAAGATCTTCGCGCTGACAGCACCCGGCTTCGATCGCAGCCCTGATTCCTTCCCCGGTCTCCCGCTCATTACCATAATCGGCAGCGCTGTCGAGATGCCGGTAACCGGCTTCGATGGCAGCATGGACCATGCCCGCTGTCTCATCCCGGTCTATCTTCCACAGACCGAAACCGACCGCCGGGAAGGCATCTTCTCCAATGAAAAACTCTGAGGACATATCCTGTTCCTTCTGTCTTGCGATGATGCGGTTTGCTGTCAGCCTACCAGCTTAACACGTCGTTTATACCCTGCTCAGCGGCGAAATCTTTAACCGAAATCACCTGACCCGTGGCCGCAGATTGCTGGGCCGCGCTGGCTACCAAAATTGCCCACATGCCCTGCTCACAGCTGGCACTGTCGTGCGGTTTGTTGTCAAACTGATCAAGAAAAGCTTCGTGCTCAAAAAACGTTGCACCGTGATGGCCGCTGGCCTCGATCGGTGCCGGATAGGTGACCTCTTTCCCCCGATAGGCAGGATGCCCGTCAACTTCTACCATGATCTCGGCTCGGGAGCGGCTGCCCGGTGAAAAACTCGAATATTCTGAGGCCAACAGCCTGCCGTGTTCACCTGTCACGCTGAGTTCTTCGTAGAGCTCCCGGCTGAACATGTTGAGCGTGAATGATGCACTGATTCCGCCTGCAAATTGCATGACGACGAAGGCGTGATCATGGATGTCAGATACTTTACCTTCATAGCTGAAATCGATGAAATTCACGGCCTGACCGCTGAGGGCATAAACACTGTCAATACGGGTTTCTGCCATCAGATTAATCAGGTCGAAATAATGACAACACTTCTCCACCAGAGTCCCGCCTGAGAATGCATTGAACTTATTCCATTGCTTCACCTTATTCAGAAAAGGCGGCCGGAACTCGCTCATGGCAATGGTTTTGATCGCGCCAAGACTGCTGTTTTGTTTGATCTCATGAAACGCCTCAACGTACTGGGATTTAAACCGGTACTGCATGCCTAATTGGATGAAACTTGGATACTCCTCGGCCAGCAGCAGCATAGATCGGGCATCCTCGAGTCGGGTCGCCATGGGTTTTTCAATAAACAGCGGCTTGCCGGTGTGTTTGATCTGCTGCAGTATCTCAAAATGCGTAAAATTCGGCGTGCAAACAAAAATTGCATCGATAGCAGGATCGTCAACCGCTGATCTCAAATCCGGATAGACCACCAGTTTGTCCGATGAATAACCCGCAAATTCAGCGGCCGCCTGACGAACGCTCTCTGACTCCGGATCAAAAACTCCGTGGACACGGGCCCGGCCCAGCAGAGTTGCCACCCGCATGTGTTCACGCCCGATCATCCCGCAGCCGACGATAAGCAAATTGCAATCGGGTTTACCAGCGGCAACGAAATTCTCTACTCTGGCAGAACGCTGTGATGATGTTTCGTGATAAAAACGCACAATCCCCTCAAGACGCCTCACGCCCGTGATGAATAAGAGCAGGCTGTTTGCTCGCGTACCGCGTCCAGCTGACTATATTGACCAGAATTAACAGCACCAACAAGGGCAGAAACCATTCACTCAGCCCACCAACCAGACCCAGAGGCGAAAACAGCAGATACAGTCCGACCACACAGGACAGCAGAGTGCCGGCACAGGGAACGGCATAACGCCAGGGTGTCAGATTCACCAACTCACGAGTGCGATACGTCCATGCCTGCGCTCTCGGCTTCACCAACCCAAGCGCCAGCATGAAGGCAATTTCCGCAATAAACAAAATGGCGTACAGATGCAGAAAATGAATGTTAACCGCCTCGGCGAAGACGAACTGCAGCAACCCGTAGGCCACCACATGAAAAACGATCACAAGCTTCGCACCCACGGCAGGAACGCGTCGGGTAAACAGACCCACCATGACGATAGCGATCACCGGAATATTATAAAACCCGGTAAAGATGCGAATAATTTGCCACAGCCCTTCGGGGGCGTACTGCAGCAGCGGTGCAACAATGAAAGAGAACAGCGCAATACAGACACTGGCACGCTTGGCGACAGTCACCATCTCGCTGTCGCTGAGCGTTCCACCTTTAAGCGGCGCGTAAATATCGAGGCAAAACAGCGTAGCTGCGCTGTTGATCAGGGAATTAAAAGAACTGAAAACCGCACCCAGCAGCACGGCGAGAAAGAATCCGGTGGCGTACACCGGCAACACATCCCTGATCAGTTGCGGATAAGCCAGATCGATAGATTCCAGACTGCCGCCATACAGATGGAAGGCTATAACGCCGGGAATCATCATCATGAAGGGAACCAGTACTTTGAAAAAGCCCGAAAACAAAACACCCTTCTGACCTTCCGCCAGGTTTCTGGCCCCGAGAGTTCTCTGAATCACATATTGATTGGTACACCAGTAGAAAAGATTGGCGAAAATCATCCCGGTAAAAAGCGTGGGAAACGGGGTGGGATCGTCAGCCGATCCGATGGCGTTGAGCTTCTCGGTATCTGTGGTCACCACAATTTCCAGACCCCGCAGAACACTGCCCTCACCCAGTGCGGAAAACCCCAGAAGCGGCACGGCAATACCGATGATCAACAAGCCCAACCCGTTGAGCGTATCTGATACGGCCACGGCTCTCAGCCCGCCGAATACTGCGTAGAGGGCTCCGATACAGCCGATAACCACGATGGTCATTGCCAATCCGGTACTGTAGCTCACCGACAGCAAACCCGGCACGTCAAACAGCTGCAGTACGGCAATCGATCCGGAATACAACACGCCCGGAATGGTGACCAGTCCGTAACCCACCATGAATAGCACGACGGTCATGCGGCGCACACCGTCGTCATATCGGTCGCACAGAAATTCGGGCAAGGTCGTAAAGGCGCCGGCAAGATAGCGGGGCAGAAACACAAATGCCATGCACACAGTGGCAAAGGCCGCAGTGACTTCCCAGGCCATGCTGCTGAGGTTGAAGCCATAAGCGGAGCCGTTTAGACCAATCAGCTGTTCTGCTGACAAATTCGTAAGCAGCAGGGATCCAGCAATAAATACTGCACTCAGGCCCCGGCCTGCCAGAAAGTAACCTTCTTTGGTGCTGACTTCCCCTTTGGTTTTCTGATACGACACGAAGGCGACCAGTGCCATAAAGAAAATACAGCTTAAGAGAGTCAGCGTGAGGTCAGCGAGGTTCAATTGCGTAGTCCGGTGCGACGTTATTGTTCTTGTTAGCCAGGGCCTTAGTCTAACGCAAAGAGGCGCCATCTGCTGACCCCATTCATCTGTGTTAGCATGCCGGATGTTTTTTATCGGGGAATCGCCATGAAATTTAATTGCTGCTCACGCCGAAGCGTATCTGTCCTGCCTTTCTTGCTGATACCTGCCCTGCTGTTCGCCAGTTCGATTAGCGCTCAAGATGTGATGGATCAGGTTGAACATAAGTATGCCGACAGCGACGGAGTCTCTATTCACTACGCCAAGATGGGTAGTGGCCCGCTGATGGTATTCATCCACGGATTTCCTGACTTCTGGTATTCCTGGCGCCATCAAATGGCCGGACTGGCAGATCAGTATACTGTGGCCGCTCTGGATACCAGAGGCTACAACCTGAGCGACAAGCCTGGGGGGGAAGCAAATTATGATATGACACTGCTGACTGCTGATGTCGCCGCGGTCATCAGGGCAGAAGGCGAAAGCAGCGCCGTGGTCGTCGGTCATGACTGGGGAGGAGGCATCGCCTGGAGTTTTGCTGCCGCTTATCCGCAGATGACCGAGCGGCTGATTATCATGAACCTGCCCCATATCAAAGGATTGCAGAGAGAGCTGGCCAGCATGGGCCAACAGCACAGTAATTCGCAATATGCGCGCAATTTCCAGCAGCCAGACTCCCATGAAAATATCAGTCCTGCCGGTCTGGCCATGGCGCTCTCTCAGGGTGACGACGCCCTGCGCGAAATCTATCTTGCAGCCTTCGAGAACTCGAGCACTGAATCGATGATGAACTACTACCGCCGCAACTATCCCCGCGAGCCTTATGTGGGTGGTCCCTGGGCGGAGTTACCCCGAATTCAGGCGCCTGTACTGCAGTTTCACGGGCTCAATGATACCGCACTGCTGGCGCCCGCTCTCAACAACACCTGGGAAGAGCTGGAACAGGACTGGACCCTGGTGACCATTCCCGGTGTGGGACACTGGCCACATCATGAGAAGCCCGACATGGTGACAAACATGATGCGGGCGTGGCTGAGCTTGCATGAGTGAAACCGCGGTTTCCTGATTATCAACTTCGTTGCGGATGGAACGCGCTGCTGCCGCGGCGCACGCCATCTCCTGCCCTGAGTTCACAGGTCGACGCTGACGTTGCCATTATCGGGGCAGGCTACACCGGCCTCGCTATCGCCAAGCGCTGGCATGACCACTTCCCGGATCACCATATTGTCCTACTCGAGGGCAGTGAGATCGGTGAGGGAAATCCGGGTCGAAATTCGGGATTCCTGCTGGAAACAGCCCTGGCTGAAGACGCCGATGCCGATAATCTTGAGCGCGTGCGGCAGGGCAATCAGATGATATCCGAGACCCTACAGGACATGTTGCGGGAGGTAGAGCTCTCAGGAGAGTACGTTGACATAACACGCGCCGGAACCTTCCGTGCCGCTGCCAGCGACATCGGCGCTCGCTCAATAGCAAGATATGAGACCTTCTTACAGGCAGCCGGGCTGCCTTTCGAGAGACTTAGCCGGGATGAACTGCGGGCCCGGATCGGCAGCAGCTACTTCCAGGAAGGGCTGTACTCGCCACACTGCTATCTCGCACAGCCGGCGCAGCTTATACGCGCACTGTTCAAAACCCTGCCGGATTCTGTCGTCTGTTATGAAAACACGCCGGCGCTGCAGATAAACAACCGTCAGCAAAAATGGCAGATCACTACAGCGAATGGTGGTGTCAACTGCAAACGCCTGTTCCTGGCCAACAACGCCTTCGCAAAATCCCTCGGTGTCGCCAGTAGCCGGCTGGCGGCAATGTTTACCTATGCAGGATTGACACCCAGTCTCCCTGACGCCCTGAGCGATACACTGGGCTCCGACCAGAACTGGGGTTTGCTGCCAACCCACCGCCTCGGCAGCACCCTGAGGCGAACTCGGGACAACCGCTTGTTGATCAGGTCGGCTCATGATTACGAAAAAGAAGCGAAGCCCGAAAACATTCAGAAATTACTCACCCAGAAGCTTCATGACCGGTTTCCTCAGGTAAAAGAGATCGGGCTGGAGTCTTGCTGGGGCGGTGCCGTCGGATTTACCTATAACGGTGGTTTGGTGTGGGGCGAAGAACGACCCGGACTGTTCGTCTCTGCCGGCTGCAATGGCGGCGGAACCGTGAAAGGCACTCTGCTCGGAAAATTACTGGCTGATTTAGCTGCGGGTAATAAAGCGCCAGACGTCACTCGTTTATTCGGATCAGCGAGCTGGATGCCACCCGACCCGATCCGGGCTGCGGCTTTCCATACGGCGTCCCGCGTTGAAGCATTCTTCGGCAAAGCTGAAATGTAAACCGGCTTTCGTCTGTGTTCTAATTCGGCAACTCCCGGATCGGATTACTGCTAAATGGAAACCCCTGTAGATCTCGGCCCACTGTCTCTGGTACCAGCCAGTGTTGCGATCTTGCTGGCTTTTCTTACCCGAAATACTGTGTTCTCGCTGGCGGTGGCCTGTCTTGCCGGCGTGCTGGTAGCAGGTGACAACCTGCTGGGGTTTCCCCGCCTTCTGGTCAGTGCGCTGGGCAATGAAGATTTCTCCTGGATCTTTCTGCTGGAACTGTTCATCGGGATACTCATTGCCTTTTTTCAGCGAACCGGCGCCATCCTCAATTTTTCCAGTTTCATCGAACGACGTCGCATGACACGTAAGCGCGTGCAGCTGATCGCCTGGTTCATGGGCATGTTCGTCTATTTCAGCGATTATTTCAGCCCACTGTTTGTCGGCTCAACGATGCGCGCACTCTCTGATCGCTTCAAAATTTCACGGGAAAAGCTGGCTTATATCTGCGATTCAACCTCCGCCCCCGTCAGTATATTGGTGCCTATCACGGGTTGGGCGGTGCTGGTTGCAGGCCTGATCGTGGGCATGGGGCCTATCGAAGACGCAGCCGATGCCATGGCAGCATTTATCCTGTCCATTCCATACAACTTATACTCTATCCTTGCCGTCATGATGGTGGGTCTGATCGCGGCTGGGATCCTGCCTGATTTCGGACCCATGAAAAAGGCTGAAGAGAGAGCGCGCAATGAAGGCAAGCTGACGCGTGAAGACGCCCAGCCTTTGATGGCCGACGAATTGACAGGCATCGACCCCTACCCCGGCATTCAAACCAGTTTATTCTGGAATTTTGTATTTCCGGTCCTGCTGGTCATCGGGTTTGCAGTGGGTTCAGTGACGCTGACAGGCAGCGCTAGGCCAATGGAATCATTCCTGCTCGCTTCAGTGATGGCCGCAATTGTCATGCGCATCCAAGGCATTCCCCTGGCAGAGATTACCGACACCGCCATGGCCGGTATCAAGGGGATTATGCCGGCCATTATCATTCTTGCCTTTGCTTATGCCCTCAACGATCTGTCTGCCACTCTGAATACCGCTGATTACATCATTTCGGTGACTGAGTCGTGGCTGACGCCGAAAGTACTGCCGGTGCTGGCATTTCTCATCACCGGTTTTGTGGCCTTCTCAACCGGCACTTCCTGGGGTACCTATGCAATCATGATACCCATTGCGGTACCGCTGGCATTCAGCTTTTCAGCCAATGAGCTGGATACGGTGGTCTACGCAACCATTGCGGCAGTTTCCGGGGGCGGCGTATTTGGCGATCACTGCTCGCCGCTGTCAGACACCTCAATACTGGCTTCAACAGGAGCCGCTTCCGATCACATTGATCACGTCAAGACACAGTTGCCCTATGCAGCAATTATCGGCGGTATCTCCATTCTGCTCTATCTGGCCATTGGCATGACCATGTGAATCGGACACCGTTGAACCCGCGTCTTTTACAGGCGAGGGCATTTTCACTACACTTCAGGTCACTACACAACACTGTTCCTGACACAGCCGCAGGTTCGGCGACAAGGTGCACGCTTATGAATCGCACAAGAGACCGTTTCCCGAATCCCCGAATTATCTGGAGCGCAGCTATGCGGATCCCCGTCCTGTTCGCAGTTTTCCTGCTATCGCCCCTGACTCTCGGCCAGATCGCACCGGAGGTGCTCACGGTTGAAACCCTGCCGGAACCGGGGCCAAACTGGTTTCTTGGCAAAACCTGGTCAGGTGGCGCCCACATTTTTGATGCGCACAGTGGCGAAATGATGGGGATGGTCTCGCTGGCCAAGAACGCCCCTACGCTGATCGCCAACCCTGATAAACGGGAAATTTACGCCGCAGAGTCCTACATGACCCGTGAAACACGGGGAACGCGCACCGATATCGTCGCTATCTATGATTACGACAACCTGCGAACGGTTGCCGAAATCGAAGTGCCGAACCACATTGCCAGACTGCCGGTTAAAAGGCATCTTGGCCTTTTGAACAACGGCAGGCATCTTGCCGTCCTGAATATGAATCCCGGTCACTCAGTCAGCATTGTCGACGTCGAAGATCGAATTTTTGTCGACGAGATCTCAACGCCGAGTTGTGCAGTGATCATGCCAGTGGCTGAAAATGACTTTTTGCAGGTATGCGGCGATGGGACTCTACAGCTCATTCAACTGGATTTGAGCGGTTTTCAGCAAAATCGCGAACGCAGCACGGTTTTTTTCAACGTGATCGACGACCCGGTTTTCGACCGCGTCGCAAGAAGCGCTGACGGCTGGATTCTGCCGACCCATGGCGGAATGATTTATGAAGTCAGCACCGATGACGACGAAATCCTGATTGGAGAAGGCTGGAGTCTCATCGCTGAGGGTGAGGAGTCCTGGAGGCCAGGCGGGGATGAATTTATCAGCGCGCATCAAGAGCTCGGTTTACTCTATGTTGCCATGCACGAGGGGAGCGTCGATACCCACCATCAGTATGGTGACGAGATTTGGCTGTATGACCTTGAGACCAGACAGCGCCTTCACCGCCATGCGCTGGAAGTCCCGGTGCGGAGCCTGATGGTTACTCAGGAATCGAATCCCAAGCTTATTGTCTCTGATGAAGCTGGTGGAACTCAGGTGTTTGATGCGGTCAGTTTCAAACACGAACGCTCAATTGAAACTCCGGCGTCTGTCCATTTCGAAGATTTCTAATTCAGGCCGGGCTGTCCTTTCCTTGAAGGGCCCGGACAACAGGGAAGCATGTAATGAACCTCGAGAAGATTGTTGATCAGACCTTCTACTGGATCGATGAAAATGCCCGCAGGTCGGCCATGGCGCTGTCGCAGAAGCTGTCCCGGCGTAATTTCCTATCACGTCTGGGTATGCTGATCACCGGCGCTGCCGCTTTTCCCCTGCTTCCGGTAAAAAGGGCCTTTTCTCAGAGCGCCGTACAAGAAGTCGGCGATCCGCAAAGTTGCGATTACTGGCGCTATTGCGCACTCAGTGGGTTTCTGTGCACCTGCTGCGGCGGCAGCAATACCTCCTGTCCACCGGGCTCGCAGCCCTCTCCTATCGCCTGGGTCGGAACCTGTCACAACCCCGCGGACGGCCGCGATTATCTGATGTCCTACAATGATTGCTGTGGCAAGACGGAGTGCAACCGCTGCGAATGCCACAACACCGAAGGGGACAGGCCGCTCTACTTCAACAGCAACAGCAACACCGTCTACTGGTGTTTTGGTACAGAAGATACCAGCTATCACTGCACAGTTTCGATGGTGCTGGGAACGGCCGATTAATCCGGTCATGGCAATGAGATTCTGGACCGCTGTCATCCTGCTTACTGTAAGTCTGCCGTCATTCGCCGCGCTGCAGGCCAGCAATCCCCGATCCAATTACCTGCTTTACTGCAGCGGTTGTCACCTGGTCAATGGCACAGGCAACCATCCGAATGTTCCGACTCTGCATGATGAACTCGGGCGAATGCTCAGCGTGCCGGCCATGCGCGCTTATCTCGTACAAATACCGGGAGCCGCTCAGGCACCCATTGATGATGCAGCGCTTGCTGATGTCATTAACTGGGTTTTGCGGCAGTGGAATAGCGAAACGCTCCCTGTAGATTTTGAGGAACTCACGCTGGAGGAAGTCTCTGCTGCGAGACGTGAAATCCTGGCCGATCCGCTGGCTTATCGAATCCGGCACTGGAAAGCCTTCGAGCCTTGAGCAGGCCACCGCGCAGCATGCCGGCGTGATAACAGACAGCGACCGGTAGAGACATCCGGGCCGACCTCACGGTCAACTATCCTTGCGCAGATCGACTCTGGGCTGCCCACAAATAAACCGGCAAGGCACACGACAGGCCCACAAACAGATTAAGCACAATGAACCTGAGGGGTGCAGGACCCTTCTCTTTCTGACTCAGCATGAATGCCCAAAAGACAAGCGATGAGATGACGACGTCGAGGGTAAAGCCGGCGGCTGCGCCATTTATCAGCGCACCCTCTATCAGCGGCATCACTCCGATGCCTTCCGACCTTAGAAAACGTCAGAAACAGTAATAAGGCACCACGGCGCCGAAGATTGCCGAAACCAGATAGAAAGTCTTCAGATTTTTAGTCACGATGTCACTCCTTTATTAATGCCGGTAAACCCGCAGGGCGCGCAGAGATTGCGAAGGAAATTGCCACAACACACGCCACTGTGCAGCCGGCGGGCAGAAGCGGCCACCTGTCATCCGCGCGCAGGCAGTGAATCAACCAGCTGTTTCAGCGTATCCGCGCAGTCCGAGCGGACCTTAAGATGCAGTAATTCATCCGCACGGGTGAGACCCTGATTAATACACAGAATAGGGATGTCATGATCATGGGCGAATCTACAGTAGCGGAAACTGGAATACACCATCAGGGAAGATCCTACCACCAGCAGGGCATCGCACTGACTCAGCTGCTCGAATACGTCGCCGATGATTTGTTTATCGACCGAACCGCCATAAAAAACCACATTGGGTTTGATTAAACCGGAGCAATGGGCACAGCTGGGCAGCTGCATCTTTTCCAGAGCAGCGCCTTCAATTTCTGCATCACCATCGGGTCGCTGCCGGACCGTGAGATGATCAAGGTGGCTGTTGTGGGCCGCTAACCATTGCTGGACATCCGCACGCGCAGCAATTTCTCCGCAGTCCATACAAATCACCTGATCGAGACGCCCGTGCAGATCGATCACCCGCTGATGACCGGCCTTCTGATGGAGACGATCGATGTTCTGGGTCACGAGACACTGAACATAGGACTGCGCTTCCAGATGGCTCAGCGCCAGATGAGCCGGATTAGGCCGGGCGCTCGCCACGTTGGGCCATCCCTTGTAACTGCGCGCCCAGTACCGTTTGCGTACAACAGCATCACGCATAAATTCGCCGTGCTGAATCGGTTGACTGGAAGTCCACGCGCCGGTTGCATCACGATAGGTCGGGATACCGGAGCTCTGGCTGATCCCGGCTCCGGTCAGCACCATGAGCCGGGGATGCTCAAGGATAAAGTCCCTGAGCTGACGCACGCTGGCCTCCCGCGTCATGCGGACCCCTCTGACTGCGAGATCGAAAAGCCCGAAACAGCACGATGTCTGACCGGACGGCTTTGTCTCGCCGCGGCCGCCAGCTTCTCGTTACGCAGAACCGGGATATCCTTATCCGTCACGAGCAGCAAGCCGGTTACTGAGCAACCGTGCCGGGCAGCACTTCAAAGCCTGCATTAAAACTCACCAGGACCGAAGCAAGCTGCCCGAGTACAGCAGCATTACCGTCGACTGATCCGACCCCGCTCTGCAGCTGCTCGGCAAGGGATGCTCTCCCCATAATCACCGTTTCCAGATCTACCCGGTTGATTGTGATGGTGGCATCGGGCTCGTCAGACTGATAGCCCTGTATATTTGTCAGAGTGCCACCACTCAGCTCAATCACGAACTGTTGTCCGTTATCCGGCGTGATGAAATTGAGAACAAATGCCAGACCATCGGCCCGCTCTGAATCAACCCGAGTCGCCATCGCATCCCACCACTGGCTGGTCGTCATCGCTCGGGCCAGACTGGGGCTGGTTCCCCGGGGGGCAGGCACGCTGCCGGTGCCGTTTCTCAGTTCTTGCGCTGAGGCCAGGAACACGTTGCGCATACTGGCGCTCTCATACTGGTATCCCAACTGTTCAAAAACATCAGCCAGCAGGTCTTTCGCGCCGGTATTCTCCGGCTCCGCGTAGACCAGTTTGTTAAGAAGCTCCATCGCCAGACGGTAATCGCCCGCCGAAAACAACTCACGGGATTTAGTCATGATGGCCGCGGCTCCCCCCATCATCTCCACATACAGCGGCGCCGAATCGGAAGGGGAGAGCGGTGCCAGGGTTGCCGGATTACCATCCCAATATCCGAGATAGCGGTTCAGCACTGCCCGCGAATTGTGAAATTCCGAACCGTGATACTGGCGCACAGACCATTGCTGCTGAAGACTGTCGGGCACCTTGTACTCGTTGTGGATCTCGTTGATGGTCACTCCCTGATTTGCCAGATTGAGTACCTGATTGTTCAGATTGGCATAGGCATCCCGCTGCGCCCGCATGACCTGCTGGATGCGCTCGTTACCCCACCGGGGCCAGTTATGAGAAGACACCATGACCTCTGCGTGTTGCCCATACCGGTACAGCGCCTCGTTAATGCCTTTCGACCAGGCTAATGCATCGCGCACCAGCGCGCCGCGAAGCGTGTAGATGTTATGAACCGTGGCAGTGATATTTTCTGCTGCCCAGAAAACCTTCTGGTCCGGAAACCAGGTATTCATTTCTGCAGGCGCTTCGGTGCCGGGCGTGTTCTGAAACACAAGGGTCACCCCGTCAATGACGTGGGTTTCATAGTCTGCTTCTATCACCAGGCTAGGGGCGATCAGGCCGGTAGTACCGGCTGAAAGCCCTTTGCCGATCGCTGAGTCAACCTGCCCGAAAGGACTGGAGGGAATCAGCCGTCCGTACTGCAGTGATGCACGACGAGACATGGCGTTACCCGCATAAACATTCTCTGAAATCGCTTCCTGCATGAAGCCTGCCGGCGCAATGACCTGAACCGAATCTGCGGCGACCTCAGCTTCGCTGATAACGCCCAGAACCCCGCCAAAATGGTCTATGTGGGAATGGGAATAAACGACTGCTTTTATCGGGTAGTCACCGAGATGTTCACTTGCCAGAGCGAAGGCTGCCGCTGCTGTTTCGTTGGTGAGCAAAGTATCGAATATGATCCAGCCCGTATTTCCCTTCACCAGCGTCATGTTGGCGAGATCGAAGCCGCGCACCTGGTACAAAAAATCAGGGACGACTTCATAAAGACCGAAATTCATGTTCAGCGTAGACTGTCTCTGCAGGGACGGGTGCATCGTGTCGTAATCATCGCCACTCAGAAGAAAATCATAACGGGCCATGTCCCACACGATATTCCCGGATGCGCCGAGGATCTGGCGGGAATCGGGTTCAGCGATGAACCCCCGCCGGGCCTCTTCAAAGTCCCGCTCATCGGCAAATGGCAAAGTTTCTCTGAGCTCTGCCTGCAAGGAGCTGGTATGGACGGTTGCTCCCGAGCCTTTGGAATTGAAATGCTCCTGTGCCTGCGTGAATACCGGAATGCACGCAATACACAGTAACCCCGCTCTCAGGCCTCGCAGCAATTTTGGACGCAAAGTGAAGCGGTGAAGGTTTTCTGTAAATATGATCATTGAGAACGTCCTTTTGATTGCAGCTTGATGCTGAAGAAACTTCAGCATGACGCAAAAAGCTTGAGGCGCAGCTGGCAGGCTGACTGAGTGCCGTTGCCGGCGCACTGGATACGGCCTGAATAAGGCGGTCGAAGCGAAAAAGGTTTTCCCTTCAACCTCTGCAAGCAGCAACCTCTACGCGCAGGCGGTTTACTGCACCTCGCCAGCCGCAATTTTCTGCACATGCGCGCCCCACAGAGCCACCAGCACGAGCAGCGGTGCAGACAGTGTAATCAGCAAGGCTTCGACCATGGAAACGCCCAGCGGCATCGGTGGAGACTGTCCGCACATTCCCTGCGCCTCGAACAAAACGGGCACCCATTGGTCAAGAGGCATGAATTCCGGGAATCCGGCTCCCATTGTACAGCTGGAGATTACTGTGCCCTGCTCCACGCCATAGGCGTAATAGCTGGTGTACAGCGCGCCGGCCATCATTACGATAGTCAGGTTCAGCGACATCCAGCGCCACCAGAATTTTTTTACCAGGCTCATGCCGGTGACAGAAAAGATCAGCGACCCCATCACCCAGGCTCTGACCTGCACACAGAGCGCACACGGGTACCACATGCCCGGGCCATACTGATAGTACAAGGCGATTCCTTCCATAAGCACCAGGTATGCCGCCCCGGCAATCCAGAAAAGTCGGTTTTCACCGAGTTGATAGAGCTTGTTCACGGGCCCTGTCCCTCAAAATGTCAGTTAGCACTGCAGGTGTTCCGCATTTTAGCGGAAATAACTGAGCTATTGTCAGTCTTGAAACGCCAGAATCGAGGCTGGCCTGACGATCCGCATTGACCTGTGTTCCTGCGGGCCGGATGCTGTCCGCTCAGACAAAGCCGACAAGCAGCGTGAAAGCCACAAAGATAGCCGCCGATATTGCTACCCACCTGAGTATTTGTTGCTGTCGCTTTTTTGTGTGCTGAATCTCCAGATGAAGCTGTGCACTTTCCATAAGCCCATGAATGGGTGGACTGGGATTAAGTTTGTATTTGGTCTGACCTGAGTCGGTAAAGCAGACCGGATGTGCCTGCAGGAACTTTTGCAGCTCTGGAAGGGTTTTCCCCGTGCGGCGGGCAAGCGCCATGAGACTGCTCCCCTCCTCGGGTCCCTCACTCAGGGCCTGGAGTATCTGATTACTGTCCGCGGGCTTCATGGTCATGACGCTTTGCTACTCCCGGTTATTTTCAAGTTCTTGCCAGTTCTTTCAAGTTCTTCTAATGGCGCTCAAAAACTTTCAGGTGCTTTTAATTGCCTTCAATTGCTGTCCGTCACTGCCGGATGGTCATGCCGCCAGCCATTTGTACATGACCAGCGCATCGACATCCCCTAACTTCGGATGCGCAAAAGCGCCGGGAAGCCGGCCTACCGTCGCAAAACCCAGCTTGGTCCAGAGGCGGACTGCCCCCTCATTACTGGCGGCCACATAATTAAACTGCATCGCCCGGTAGCCCATTCTTACCGCTTCCTGCTGGGAGTGCTCACACATACGCGTCGCAAGGCCGCGGCCGCGTGCCGCTGGTGCCACCATATAACCGCAGTTGCAGACATGGGCCCCCGGGCCATCATGATTGGTCTTGAGGTAATACGTGCCCAGAATTCGCTGATCCTCTTCAGCGACGTAAGTGACTCGTGGATACTGCATCCACAGATGTTGTGCCTGCGCCCTGCCGGTATCGGTCCGGTACCCGTAGGTGTCGCCTGCGGCCACCACGTCGTTAAAAATCGGCCAGATCTGATCAAAATCCGAATCTGTCGCTTGTCGAATACAAATTGTCATGGATCCTGGATCGCGCGAGGTCAGTGAGCGGTCGATAATAGTCGAACTATCGGCCCTATTGCTAACCAGAATGAATCTGATCCGGCGTTTGACCGGGTTGGCTTTATCTTCTGAAAGATTGAAGACGTCGGCGCCGCTGAGCCACAAAAGTCGCGCTGCGCAGCAGAGACCGGGGTCCGGCTCAGGCTGACTTTATCCGAATGCGGGCTTATAACCTTGACACTCCTCTGCTCAGGTTTTCAAATGGAGGTCTGAGGACTGTCAAGTGCTGAAACGGCACCGGGTGTGGGCGTAAGAATACTGCCTGCCTATCCCACCGCTGATTTCAGGCTTGAAACGCTCGGCACAGGGTTGATGAACCACTTTCTCGGAGGTACTACATGGCAATGCGTCTGCTTACTGCGTTTTTTGTTCTGACTTCGGCTGCCACGGCCAGCGCGCAGTGGGATACGGTTCTTGGCGATGCTCTTGATATGCCGGAAACCGGCCCGCACTGGGTTTCTGTGAGAGGTCGTGGTATCGCCTATCTGTTGGATGCAGACAGCGGCAAGGTCGGCGGGACCCTCGACATCTCCAACTTTACTCCTGCCGTCCGACCCGCGATGAACCGAGACCGGATTTACGCCTATGGCTCATTTTACAGCCGCGGCACTTATGGCGACCGCACGGATGTTGTCATTGGCTTCGACACCGCCACTACCCTCCCCGTCGAAGAGGTAGAAATACCGCCCAAAGCCGCCGGCATCGGGAATCCCGGCATGATTGGTCTTATCAATGAGCAATTTATTGGCGTCTGGAACATCACGCCGGCGATTTCGGTGTCGATCGTGGATCTGGACAGCAGCGAATTCGTCACCGAGATTTCGACACCGAACTGTGCCGGTATTTACCCCGCTGACCGTGGCTTTATTTCCTCATGCGCAGACGGCACTGTCCAATATGTGGAAGTGGATGAAAGCGGCGAAGAAGCTGCCCGCTCAAGCAGCGACGTGTTCTTTGATCTGTTTGAGGACCCGGTGCTTGACTATGCCGTACCGAGCGACGACGGGTGGGTTTTCATGACCATGAACGGAAAGGTCCATGAAGCGACAGTTGAAAACGGGCAGGTCAGTATCAGTGACGGCTGGTCAATCAATCCGCCGGATACTGACGCTACCGACCGTAATGGGATGCCGTTGTCCAATGACGACGACTGGCGTCTGGGGGGCAATCAAGCCTACGCCTACAACGCCAAGGCAGAGGTTCTCGCAGTGGTAATGCATCAGGGTGGCGGTCAGGAATCCTTTGAAGATGCCGGAACCGAAGTCTGGGTGTTCTCCACCCGCTCGCAGCGTCGCGGTTATCGAATCGCACTTGAAGACGGCGAAACCGTGACGAGCGTGCAGATGACTCAGGATGAAGATCCCCTGCTACTGCTGGCAGTAAGCGGCACCATTCAGGTTCGCGAACCGGTCACCGGCCGGCTGATCAGAACCATTGAAGACCTGTCAGGCACCATTCAAAATCTATACGGAGACTAGGGGTAAGCGGTAAATGATTGATCCTTTGACGGTTCTTGTACTCTCCACATCACTTGCCCTGCTGTTTCTCACGGCGGCAATGCACAAGCTGAACTCGTCGGCCCGTTTCAGGGCCCAGTTGGCAGCCTATGAGCTGGTGCCTTCTGCCATCCTACCCGGTCTGGCACGGGCGATACCCGTGGCAGAAATGGCTGTCGTTTTTCTGATTCTGGTGCCCATTACCCGACCCTGGGCCGGGGCTCTGGCTGCCGGTCTGCTCGCTTCATATACAGCCGCTATAGCAATTAATCTCCTGCGGGGCAGAGATGACATTGACTGCGGCTGCGGTGGCCAACCGCAGATGCTCTCTTACTGGCTGCTTCTGCGGAATGCCGCGCTCATTATTGGCTGCCTGCTTTTGGTCCTACCCGGTACTGGCCGGGCTGTGGTCTGGACAGACTTTATACTGCTCACACTGATGGTTGCGGTGCTCAGCTGTACTTATCTGCTCGTTGAACAGCTGGTGCGTAATCAGGCTTTCACCAGAAGCGGGAGGACAAGTCATGGATAATTACCTGGCAGAGATCGTCATGCTGTTGGCGCTGGTCGTTCTGGTTCTGGTTGTTGCGGTGTTCGCTCTGGCCCGTCAAATCGGCGTTCTGCACACAAGGCTTGCGCCGGCGGGCGCGCTGATGACAACAGCCGGGCCCAAAGTAGGCGAACCGGCACCTTTATTATCGATTCCGGATCTGAATGGCATCCCGCTGGAGTTGGGAGGTCAACGCAAGCTACCGCAGCTTCTACTATTTGTGTCACCTACGTGTCCGGTTTGCAAGGAACTGGTACCAACAGCCAAATCCATGGCCAGAAGTGAAAAACTTTCTCTGGTTTTTGGCAGCGATGGCGGAGAAGTGCAAAAGCACGCAGATTACGTCAGCAAAATGAATATCGAAGAATATCCTTATGTTGTTTCACTGGAATTAGGCATGAAGTTTGAAGTCAGCAAACTGCCTTATGCGGTGCTGATTGATGAGCAGGGTGTGTTACGCTCGAAAGGGCTGGTTAACAGCCGTGAACATCTTGAGAGTCTTGTTGAATCGATGCGCTCCGGTTATGAATCGATACAGGATTACTTGGTTAAAGAAGAATTACTCGGAGAGCAGGCATGAGCAAGCGTGAGCAGTTGATTGACCAGTTACTGAAAGATCTTGATGCCGCCACCACCGGTGCGGTGCGGTTCATTTCCTCGCGCACCTCACGCCGCTCGTTTTTAGGAAAATTCGGGATGTTTCTCGCCGGCATGGGCGCCCTGCCCATGCTGCCGGTAGTGCGGGATGCACACGCACAAAGCTCTGATGATATTCCTGATATGGGTAATCCCGATTCCTGTGACTACTGGCGATATTGCGCTTTCAGCGGGCAGGCCTGCAGCTGCTGCGGCGGCACAGTAACCCAATGCCCTCCGGGGTCACAAACTGCAACGGTCGCATGGGTCGGTACCTGTCACAATCCGGGTGATGGCCGCGACTATCTGATTTCCTACAACGACTGCTGCGGCAAGTCGCCCTGCGGTCGCTGTGGCTGTCACCGCTCTGAGGGAGATCGCCCGGTCTATTATCCGGGCAAATCGAACAGCATCTTGTGGTGTTTTGGCTCTACCAGCCATGCTTATCACTGCACTCTGGCGCGCATCATGGGTGTGGAAGAAAGCAACGTCGCAGGCCAGTAACGGTGCCCAGAGTACTGGCAGCTGCCGCGGTCGCCTCCCTACTCGCCATGGGGACACCGGCAGTTGAGGCCCAGACCAGCCCTAAATTTTTTTTTCTTCAGTTCTGCGTGGGATGCCACCAGTATGATGGTTCCGGGCTACCACCTGATGTGCCGAGTCTGCGCGACGATCTGAGCTATTTGATTGGAAGCCCGGCGGGCCGGGATTTTATGCTGCGTGTCCCCGGAGTCATAGGTGCACCGGGATCGGCAGAAGAAGTAGCCGATTTGCTCAACTGGATCGTAGATTCTTTCTATCAGGGGGAGACCGACCCTGCGCCTTTTACCGCGGCAGAAGTCTTGGAGGGGCGAAAGCGGCCAATGAAAGACCCCATCAAAGAACGACTCGAACTGCTCGCGAGCTACTGAGATGCTCTTGCTGAAAGACAGATTGCTGCGAGCCGGCTGCTGCCTGATGGCAGTGGTTGCGTGCACGGCCGGCCCTGTCGCCGCTGAGCAAGAGCGCGACAACCCTCCCGCTTTCTCCTATCTGCTGCACTGCTCAGGCTGTCACATTGAGGATGGCTCGGGCGATCCGCCGGAAGTCCCTGATCTGAGAAAGAATCTGGATAAATTGCTGCAATCAGCAACCGGCCGTAGCTACATGCTGCGAGTGCCCGGAGTCACTGATACGCCCATCACGCCACAAGAAATGGCTGACCTGATGAACTGGCTGATCACCGAATTTTACCCTGAGCTTGAAGACTTCCGCCTGATCAGTGCCGAAGAGGTCACCAGAGGCAGAGCGACGCGCCTTGCCAACCCGCTTGAAGTCCGACAGACACTGCTGGGCGCGGCCAAAGACTGAGTGCCGACACCTGCCAGTAGTCCGCGCAGTTAAGACGAAGCCTTTACCCTTGGGTCATGAACCGGCCGGGACCTTCGCAGCTAAAATCTGCCGGAGCCACAGCCCGGGTCATTGGATACCGGGCAAGCAATGGGAAAGTAGTCCGGGCACAAAACAAAAAAGGCGCCTGAAACAGATTCAAGCGCCTTTTTTATTTAGATTTAGGAAGTAAAGCCTGAGCAGGTTGTTCACCGCCAGGCCGGGCGTCAGATGCGTGAGCGGGTCAGCTCCACATCTGCATTGCGCCAGAACGATTCATACTGCCGCTTGATAACCAGAGCCTCCTGATCTTTGCCCTGTGCTTCCAGTGCCTGATACAGACCGAAGGTCGACCAGCCATTTTGCTGATTCCACTGTAAATCCTTGAGATAGACTTCCTCAGCTTCCTCGGCTTTTCCGGCCTGAATCAGAGCCGCACCCTGATACAGACGCATCGACTGACTCCAGTCGGGCGGCTCGGTGTAGTTCAGAGAATCCTGAAAGCCGACGGCGTGGCCGTAATGGGCAATCGCTGCATCAAGATTGCCATTGGCCTCCTCGATCTCACCCATCAGCGCATGCATCGCAAGATTGAGAACATG
>Ga0181575_10000229_pt1 | contig 41349 bp, 43 predicted proteins | sample 101ome_23_FD_145599 | JGI IMG/M metagenome (GOLD analysis project Ga0181575, IMG submission 145599) | Coastal salt marsh microbial communities from the Groves Creek Marsh, Skidaway Island, Georgia - 101411CT metaG (spades assembly) | ecosystem: Environmental > Aquatic > Marine > Intertidal zone... | reverse complement strand
ATAATGCACCCACATCCCTTTTCAGAGAACATAAAAAGTTTAAATACTTCGTGAAAGGGGTTCCTGCTAGTGATGGCATGAATCCTATTAAACGCGAAAGTCTTTTCATCGGTTTGATAGAAGGTATCCACCCAGAGGATGCTAAATTGGTTATTGCAATGATTAACAAAACCAAGCCCGCTGGACTTACGAAACCGCTTGTTGACGAAGCATTTCCAGGTTTGGTAAAATAGCGGCCAACAACAAAGGACACTGCTCATATGGAAGCTATTCAGCTAGAAAGATTACAACAAGACAAACAAAAACTTGATCTTTTTATTCAGAAGCTTAAAGACTCTAAACAATATGATCGACTCAAAAAGGTTATACAGAAAAAAGAGTATTTAGACTCAAGAATTGCTGAAGTAATTTCAAATTAACATATAAAAGGAGTGTACAACCTCGAGTATTTGTGGTAGAATAGAACTACAATTGCTCGAGGTTTTTATATTATGAATATCTTTATACTTGACACAGATCCTATCAAGGCTGCTCAGCTTCAATGCGATAAACATATTAACAAAATGATTGTCGAATCTGCGCAGATGCTTTCAACAGCACATCGTATGCTTGATGGCAAACTTGAAAAACGGCCTTCAAAATCTGGTAAACGTATGGTCGATTATTGGGTTCATCCAGATCCCATCCTTGAAGAACATTTATATAAAGCTGTACACCATACCCATCCTTGTACTGTATGGACTATGGAGTCTTCTTCTAATTACCATTGGCATCTCAAACATTTTGATGCATTGTGCGTAGAATGGGAATATAGATATGGTAGACCTGAAAAACCTATACATAATACTAAATTGATTATGCAATATTTGTTGAATCATCCTTTTAATATTCCGAGTAAGACACTCACACCATTTAAACTTGCGATGAAATCTAATCCTGAATGCATTGCTCTTGAAGATCCTGTAAAAGCATATCGTGCTTTCTATCAAACGAAACAAGATCGATTCAAAATGGATTGGACTAAACGCCCTATTCCGGAGTGGTTTAATGCCAACGTACACAGTTAGAAGAGCCGATGTAGAAGACGGTAAACAATGGGAAGTCTATTGTTCGTATATAGAACTTCAGCAAATGTGTGAAGAATATAAACTTGAACAAGTTTTATCGACACCAAAGATTGTGAGTGGGACAGGAAGTCTTGCTCGTAAAACGGACGATGGTTGGAAAGATCATCTTAAAAGAATTAAAGAAAATTCTGGACGAGGCAATACTATTAAAGTATGAAGAAACAGCCAAAAAATAATAGTATGATTGTACGATGGGACGACCTTCTACAATATGAACCAATGACTGTTAACCAAGAAAAAGCCTTCAAATCTTGGGATAATGGCGACCACTTAATATTAATGGGATCTGCAGGCACTGGTAAAACTTTCGTAGCAATGTACCTTGGACTTGAAACAATATTAGATAAAGATGAAGCTCAAGATAAACTCGTAATTATTCGTTCTATGGTTCCTACTCGTGATATTGGTTATTTACCAGGAGATAAACACGAAAAAGAAGAAGCATTTTTAGCACCATACAAATCGATTGCTACTGAACTTTTTGCTGATAAAGGATCTTATGGGAAGTTATGTACTAATAAACAACTCGAGTTTCATTCTACTTCTCATATTCGTGGTATTACTATTGATGACGCTGTAATTATTGTTGATGAAATGCAAAACTTAAACTTTCATGAACTTGATTCGGTAATTACTCGAGTTGGTCGTAATTGTAGAGTTATTTTTTCAGGTGATTATTTACAGACAGATTTTAAGTATGATGATGAGAAAAACGGTATCTATGAATTTATGAGAATTATTGAACGATTAAATGATTTTAATATAGTTCATTTTGGATGGGAAGATATTGTAAGATCTGATTTTGTAAGAGATTATATTATGACAAAGGAGATGCTAAATGGTTAGTGTATTAGCTAAAGCAAAATTTCCAGGATTTGAAATGGAAGTTCGCAATCACGAATTTCATCTAGAACCAGAATTTGCAGATGAATTAAGAGAATATGTTTCTGATTTTAAAGATAAGCCTTGGGATTCATATAATCTTTTTGATGAAGATGCAGATTGTATTAGAAAGCTAGCTGAAATAATTCATAATGAAGTTTCTCAATTTAATCATAATGCAGAAAAAAGATACGATCTTTATATCAATGGATGGGTAAATGTATTATGGAAATGGGATTCAATTAAACCTCATTGGCATAGTGCTGAAAAAAATAGCTATTATTCTTGTAATATATCACTCGATAATTATGAAAGCAAAACTCTATTTTATCCTCCATGGGGAGATAGAAATGGCCATATTATTGAAATGGAAAATAATAAAGGTCAAGGTTGGTTTTTTCCTGCATGGTTATGGCATGAAGTACCAACCATTCAAGACGAAGAAAGATTTACAATTGGATTAGATGTTCATACTAGAGATGCTTATATTAAGCGAGATGAAGATGCACCTATAAATAGAAGTAGAGTATTACATGAGATTTATACATGAAAAAATTGATCTTGGATATGATGATCTGGATGCAGAAACATTACCATCAGGCAGAGTCTATCATACTCCTGATGGTGATTATCCTAGCATCACAACGGTTCTCTCTATTCTGACCGAAGAAGCTATTTCGAAATGGCGTAAACGTGTTGGAGAGGAAGAAGCAAATCGTGTAGGTGGGCGGGCCGCCGCACGCGGAACACAAGTTCATGCTATCATAGAAAGGTATCTCAAAAATGAAGACACAACAGATTATCTCCCACATATTAGACAAAGTCTTGAAAACGTCAGGCCAATTCTTGATCGATCTATCGGAAAAATCTTTCACCTCGAAGCTCCTCTTTATAGTAGGCATCTTGGTCTTGCTGGTCGCGTTGATTGCGTAGCAGAATTTGATGGTGTTCCATCAATCGTAGACTTTAAAACAAGTAAACGTGTAAAGACAAAAGATAAGATTCATAACTATTTCTGTCAGATGGCAGCTTATGCTATTATGTGGGAAGAAAGAACTGGTATGCCAATCGTCAATACGGTTGTTGTTATGGATGTAGACGATAATGAACCATTAGTGTTCAAAGAGCATAGGGATAATTGGACTTCTTTACTTCTTGATACTATAAAAGAATATAATAGAAGAAAATTATTCCATTAAAATTTAAATTAAAGAAAATTATTTCACAAAAAAGTGAAAAAAAGCATGTACATTGCTTTCATACTGGTGTAGGATGTATATATCAAATGAAGGAGAAAGCAATGTCAAGAATAGTACACCTCGATGATGGTACAGCAATCAAATCAGACGTAATCGAATGTTTTGATCTAGCTGTTAAAGACGAATTCAACACTCGTGACGGTGTTGGTACAACAAGCTTTTGGAATTTTGTAGAGTCAGACATGTATCAAGGTCTTCGTATCTTCTACAATTCTGAGTACATTGACGCTTGCTTCGAAAAACTTGCAGATATCTTTGAAGGAGAACTTGTATAATGCAAACATATGACGAACGTATGGCAATGATTCGTGAAGCTGCCGCTAAATTCAATAAAAAGGTAAAGCGTAACAATACTGCACGTCGTACCGAAACATCGTTTATGGATAAATACAACGATGATGAAAATATCAATGCGTATACCGATGCATCTAAATACGCCAAAGAATACTATGGCGAAGTGATGTACGAAACTACGAGGTTTGATAATGATTGGGATTAATGAAATCTTTTGGGGAATGATCATTGGATTATTAATGATCGCAATTGATGATTGGTTTATACCAGGAGGATTGTACTAATGAGAGTGGTCCACTATGTAGGATTCAGAGGTGACGAATATGTTCGTGCACATCGCATCTTCGGTGGACCAGTTATGATTCACAAAGATTATGACGATCGTGTATTCACTGAAGTTGGTGATAGTGACGTCGTTATCTTTGGTCCAAAATATAAAAAAGTCCCATACGTATGGGATGCCAGCGGAGATATGTAATGTCTATGCACATGATTCGTGGCATTCAAGTCCACGGAAATTCTTCTAAGAAGAAAAAGAAAAAAACTAAAGGGATCTTGGCCGAAGAAGAAAAAATGGCCAAGCTCCTCAAACGAGTTGGTTACAAAGGAGGTGGAGATTATCGTGCGCCAATACCGTCTTATTCAGAAGATCGTCCAACAGTCAAGACGTCGGACACAATACCAGGTTATTCGCCGAAATCCAAAGCTAACCAGTACACCGGTGATTATATCATCGGAATTGGAACCATGCACAAATCAAACATGGTCCCAATCACCAACAAAAAAGACGCAGAAGCAATTTCTCAAATGAGAAGAAATTAATTTTAAAAAATGCGTTTTAAGCATGTACATTGCTGGGAAACTGTGGTAGAATATACCTAGAATTAGAGGAGAATGTAATGGCTAAAATGGCAAAACGTAAAGTAAAAGCAAAAGTTCCTACACGTCGTAGAACTGGTGCATCGTTAATTCCTGTGGATAAAGGTTGGGTAGCATGCCAATCTTATTTTCATGGTGAAATGGAAAAGAAAGATCTTTCATCTAGCTTAAAAACTTGGATCAAAGCCAATTATAGTAAAGCTGATCAAAAGAAAATTTTTGCAAATCCTTCGTATGCTTTCGAAATGTACACTCACTATAGCTGTACAGCATTTTGGCTTACATCTAATCTACCTACAGATGAACACCCCATTCCGAATTATGTCAGCGGTCTGAAAAGATATGTTGGTGAATTAATCGAACGTGGTGTTGCTTTACTTGCTGAGAAGAAACAGCGAGAAAAAGAAGAATCGAATATCGTAGTATTATCACCTCAACAGCGTTTGCAAAAAAAGATTGGTAATACTATTATGCAAGATCTATTGACATTGGAAGATGAATGGATTGAGGGTGAAAAAACCACTCTTGATGTATATCAACAATTTCAACGTCATGGATTGTCGGGCTCTGCTGTGAAGCAAGTTCGACAGGTGATTGAGGGCTGGTTACTAGATTATGAGGATGCTTACCACAAACGTTGTCCTCAGGCTGTGGAAGGTTATTCACATTTGAAAAAACCAGAACTCAATCGCCGTATCAAGGCATGTCAAGACATGCTATCGGATCTGGACAGGATCAAGTCTGCTGCTAAGGCTACACGTGCCGTTCGTATCAAAAAGCCTGTGGCTGCAGATAAGCAAATCGCTCGTATTCAATATTGTAATGCGAATAAAGAGTTTAAGTTGCAATCAATTAATCCAATCATGATTATTGGTAAACAACGTCTCTTTACGTTCAACGTGAAATATCGGATCCTTACAGAATATCTTACTCAGTCGCCGAATGGATTTTCAATCAAAGGTACTACACTACAAGGTGTAGACTTCGAACAATCGAGACAGACTCGACTTCGTAAACCTGATGAATTCCTATCGGTTGTACTGAGTAAGACTCCGAACCAGATCGATAAAGAGTTTAAGTCGCTTACTACAAAAGTGACATGTCCTACTAACAGTCGAATTAATAAGGAGACTATATTGTTGAGAGTGTTTGATAAGTGATAGAAGAAAACTTTTTAACTAAATCAAAATTCACAAAGCTGGTTGAAAAGACCGTATCTGAAAAAGAACTTTCGTATATGGATGCTATTCTTTGGCTTTGTGAAAAGAATAACATAGAACCAGAAGATGTGAAGAAATTTGTGTCTTCTATTATCAAAGATAAAGTTGAAGCTGAAGCAATGAAGTTAAATTTTTTGCCTCGGCAGAACGATTTAGATAGTTTTATGTGATATATACTATGTACCATTTCTTAAAAATTTGGTATAATATTTCAGTTAATATTTCAGTTTATACGAGGTAAATATGTCTTTCGAAAATCTAAAACGTAATAGAGATCAGATCTCTAAACTAGTATCAGCCGCAGAAAAAGTTGGCGGTGGAAATACAGAAACCAAATCCTATGTAGATGAACGAATTTGGAAACCAACAGTAGATAAAGCTGGTAATGGTTATGCTGTTCTTCGTTTTCTGCCAGCTCCTGAAGGTGAAGATCTTCCATGGGTTCGATATTGGGATCATGGTTTTAAAGGCCCAACAGGTCTTTGGTATATTGAGAACTCACTTACATCGATTGGTCAAAACGATCCAGTTGGTGAACTTAACTCAAAGCTTTGGAATTCTGGTATTGAATCAGATAAAGATAAAGCACGAGCACAAAAGCGTAGACTACATTATGTAGTGAATGCCTATGTGGTGAGTGATCCATCAAATCCAGAAAATGAAGGTAAAGTATTCCTTTATAAGTTTGGTAAGAAAATCTTTGATAAGATTATGGACGTCATGCAACCAGCATTTCAAGACGAAACTCCTATCAATCCATTTGATTTTTGGGAAGGTGCCAATTTCAAATTGAAGATTCGTAATGTTGAAGGTTATCGTAACTATGATAAATCAGAGTTCGATAGTCCATCACAACTTGCAGATGACGAAAAGCTAGAAACCATTTATGGTAAAATGCATTCGCTAAAAGAGTTTACTGATCCAACTAACTATAAGACTTATGACGAATTAAAGTCTAAGTTAATGCGTGTTCTTGGTGAAGAAGCAACTGCAGGTAGTTATACTGTGAAAGAAGAAGCAAAGATCAATGAGCCTGAACCAGCATACGAACCTATGACTGCCGAACAGGTTACTACTGATGATGACGATACAATGTCATACTTTGCTAAATTGGCACAGGAAGACTAAGGCGAACGGGGAAAGCCTGACAATTACGTCGAATGTACCCAAAAAAAATCCACCCTCGAGTCTGCAGCTCTAGGAATGGTGTGTGACCCTCAGCACATAATGAGGTACGGGCTTCCGGTATACAGAGAAGCTAGAAGGGGCGGCACCGCGGAAGGTCGCCCCTTTGATTTATCTACCACCTAGGCCACTTGGGCCTGTTCTCTTCAAGTTTGGATCATTAGAATTTACAGTATCAGTATTACCTGGGAATGACATTGGATTTACTGATGTTTGAGTAACACTATTATCATCAGCAGATACAACTGTATTTCCTCCACCACCACCATTATTAGTTGGCGCAGGTGGGATCATGTCAGGTGGAGCTAAAGCTGCTCTTAAATTAGAAATATTAGCAATTGCTGTTTGATAATCTATTTCCGGACTTGCCAATCCTTTAATAGTTTGTTCTGTGAATGGTAACCAACTATCATCAAATTTACCACCCATAATTGCTTTTTCAATTACTGGTACAGATGCTGCTAAATCTTCAGCAAATCTTTTCATGTTTAATGTACTACCATCAAACTTAAGCTTACCTAACTTTTCAATTGAAACAGTAAGACTATCTACAGCACGTGAACCTTTTTCTAAATCATCTGCTTTATCTGCAACTTTCATTACTTCATCAAAAGCATTATCTTGGCCAGTAAAGAATGAAATAATTGCTTCAGCTGCATTCGTAAGACCAGTTACAAAATTAGCTCCACTGAATTTTAAAAGACCTGCTGATATTGATCCCATTGCAACCGAGAATTTACTAGCATTTTCAAATTTTTCTGGTGATTCTACAATTGATAATAAATTATTAACATTTTTCTTTACTTCTTCTGTCCAGTTTTGTCTTCCCTCACCTGGACTTATCCAATCACTTAATGCATCCATTATGCTAGTTGCTCCACCAGCCGTACTAAATGCTAGAAGCCCGGCAGAAATACCACCCATTACAGCGATAAATCCTGCAGTATCTGCACCAATGCCTGGAGTATTTACGATGCCAAGTAAAGTTGTTACATTATCAACTACATGTTGAGCCCAGTTTCCTCCACCTTCAGTATTTGATTCTTTAGAGAACCAATCTCCCAACATATCGGTACCACCCGATAAAATAGCACCAGTACCAAATGCTGCGAGACCAAGACCAATTCCACTCATAGCTAAAGTGAATGCACCACCATCCTTTAGCATTTCCACATTACCACCTAAGTAATGCTTAATACTTAATAGCGATACCACATTATCTTTAATGTTTGTAGCCCAATCAGTACTACCTGTCCATTTTGCAAATGCGTCTGTAGTTGTGGCTATAAGAGAACCAGCAGAAAATATGGCCAAACCTGCTGCAAGTCCAGTCATTGCTAATGGGAATGAAGCGGCTTCAAATAACATTCCAATGTTTTCTAATGGACCATCAGCGATACTCAAAAGAGTTTGTACATTCGTTTTAAGGTCTGTTGCCCACTTAGTTCCTTTATCCGCAAACTGTGCAAGTCCAGATCCAGTAGCAAATACGGTAAGACCTGCACCTAATCCAGCTAAAGCAGCTGAAACTCCAACGCCGTCAAATAAAATTCCTAATCCAGCTAAAGTATAATCATCTGCTAAACCTAGTAAATTACCAACGTTCGTTGCAACGTCTGTAGACCACTGAGTGCCATCACTAAAATAACTTAAACCAGCATTTAGAGCGCCACCAACACCGAATGGAACTAACGCTGCACCTAATCCACCTATTGCTAATATGACAGCGCCATCCGCACCTAATCTAGCTAAACCATCTTCAGTATAGCGATCACCAATTCCTAATAAAGTTTCAACGTTATCTTTTACGTTTGTAGCCCAATCAGTAGCAAAATAATCTACACCAGCATTTAAGGCACCGCCAACAGCAAATGGCACTAATGCACCACCAATACCGCTTAAGGCTAGAATGACTGCGCCATCTGACATTAATTGTTTAAGAGTATTTTCTCCGTATCTTTCACCAATTGATAATATAGCTTCAACGTTTTTCTTAATTATATTGCCATCTAATAATCCAGCGGCAATAGCTCCAGCAATCCCAACAAGTCCAGCTAAAGCTCCACCCTTTAAAAGTCCACCAAGTCCCATTCCTGCCGCACCAAGTCCAGCACCAAAACCTCCACCTTTAGCACTAGTTGATTTAGATATTGGAGAACGTGCTTCTGCAGCTGCTTCTAATCCTTTCATCTTGGCTGTTTGGCCACGATTAAGGAATAATGCAAATTGGCCGCTTAAACGATTTACCGCAGCTTCTACATCCTGTGTAGATTTTTTATTATCTTTTAATTGTTGAATTACTGCGTTTAAGTCTGCCATTGCTTATCTCTGTTGCTGCTTAGCTTCTAACTCTTTTATATAATCAACTAACATAGCAATATAAATTTCTTTTTCCCAAGGTATCATATTGTCTATCTCATCTAAAGAATAATTATGATGTTGCATTAAGTCAAAATTAGTCTTGTAATAGTATTGTAAACTAGTATGAGATAGACCTAGAATAAAAAAGCTTGAATTCCTTCTATTTGTTGTTTATTTTCATGACCACATGATTCACATTTAAAATGCGGTGTATGTTGTAATCTCGGTAATTGATCTACAAATTCTCTAATTTTAGAAAATTGCGCGCTATTCATTGAGCTTAAAAACTCTACTAATTCTTCTTGAGTTGTATCAGAAGCTTTAATGTATTCATTTTCTGTAACGATAGCTGAAATACATTGAGCAACGATACCAAGAATTTGATCTGTTTGTGAAATATTCTCATTTGTTTGAATAGAACTTACTACATTATCAAAGGTAGGTTGTTTTAATTCAACAAAAAGATTTTTTTCGAGTTCAATTTTATCGGTTAATTTTTTTCCGTGTGGAGGAACAATTTCATCTACATTAATTATTACTTCATTCTCGTGTTGACAATTCTCGCACTTCATTCCAATTGTAGTAGTTTCACCTACTGATTTTGCTCTAATTTTTAAGAAAGCATATTCAATATCTACAGCTGTAAGATCTTGTCTTTTAATATCATCTGCAACGCACGCTTCAACCATATCTCCAAGAGCTAAAACGATTTGACGCGGATCTTCTGATTCAGCAGCTAACATTAAAATTTTCTCTTCTTTTACAAGAAAAGGTCTAAATCTCACTTTCGCTTGAGTAGATGGAATAACCATCTCATATTTAGGTGTAGCATTAAGCTGTGGCAAAGCCATAATTTAGTCTCCTATATATTCAATCCAATATTAAACATTCCGTCTAATCCAACTTTATTATCTATCCATCTTGTATAAGAAAACGATACATTTAATTGAACTAAACCATCAAGTTCATTTGATAATTCAATTGAGTTCATTGTTGTTGGAAATGCTTCAATCAATTCACATGAATAAACTGAACCACCTCCGATATCTATATTTCCACTAAGTGGACCGAGAAGCCCGCTACTAAATCCTGCAATTGGTCTTCTAAGTTGATGAATACGTATTGATTTTTGATATTCATTTTTATATGCTGGAGTTCCATAGTTTTCATCTATGATATATCTCATCCAGCCATCGATATATTTTTTAATTCCATAATCATTCATGAGATAGAATGTCATGGCAACTTCTGGTACTGCATAACCATATGCAATCTTTTGTGATTCTGCACCGATTCTACGATCTGTGGTAAGAATTTGTTTTCCAGGTAATTGAACTTGGCTACAAAGAAAATTCATTTCTCTACTTGTTGGTTCATTTTCAATGATACCCGGAATTGATGGCAATGAAAATAAACTTGCAAGGAATCCACCAAATCCACCAGAATTACTCGATCCCAATGGTGGCATTTCAACTAAAAACTGATTTGCTTTTGCAAACCCAAGTTTTGTATTCGCTAATGTTTTAAGATCGTCTACTGATGCCATTAGATCGCTTTCCTTGATTGTGAATACACAAACGATGCACTTGATTTTGCCCAATCTTGTGTTGGTAAAAATACTGCAATCTCCCATTCAGTAGGAGATACTAAAGCAAAACGACTTCTTACATGTTCTGTAAGATAGCGTTTAAAACATGGTTTAAAGTATTTGTATCTTGCTGCACCCTGTAATTTATTATAAGTGAGATTAAATTTCGTTGTTTCATCATAACGATCATTATTTGTAATATCAAGCAATGAGTCCAAAAACTTAGCACGAAGAACTGGAGGTAGATAATGAAGATTCAGACCAGTAAATCCACCAGGTGCACGACCAACAATGATTGTCAAAGGAAATCTATCGTAATATGGTAGTGTATCTTTTGTTTTTGGATCATAATAATACATGAACATACTGCCCATGATTTGTCTGTTCTTTAATTCAATTTCTTCTTCGCGCATCAATGCACTACGATTGATGCGACCCAACTGAGCCGCCTTTCGGCGAAACCAATTGCGCGACTCAGCCGTCCTGGGGGTGATACCTTTTTTAAAAGCTTCTAGCTCTAGTTTTTGAAATAGATTACTCATGAATCTATTTATATCTTTTTCTTAGGTTTTTTACGGCTATATGGTCTAAGCTTTTTCATCGGCTTTAATTTTCCAGGCATTGATTTTGGCAATAATCCCATTTCTTGTAAAGTCTTTTCTGTCCAGATCTGAAATTCCCAACCACGATCTTTTGCATATTCACTTGCAGCTTCCCACTTATTCATGTTCTTTATATAAGTGAGACCTTCGTTAATATATTTCTTTGTACGTTTTTGGCCTGTAGGAGGTGCAGTTTCTTTATCAGGTTTAATTTCAACTAAGATGGTTTTTCCTTCCATCTGAATCAAAAGATCTGGAAAGTATCGGTGATACTTCTTATCTACTTCGTAATAATATGGTATGATTAATTCTTCGGACGACCACTTCTTTACTTTCGGGTTTGCATCGCACCACTGAAAGCATGCTTTTTCCCATAACGAACGATAAATTACATTATCGAAGTCGCCTTTATATTTCTTTACGTTGTTTACTTTATATCTACCAGAATATGCCATGATTTATATATAAATAAGCTATAATACTTTACACTTATTTATTAGGATTACACAATGCCAATAGGATACGGATTAGCTTACCCGATAGAAAATGATCCTGCGTATACAGCTCGTATACGATTTACGAACTATAAAATTAAACCATTGAACGGTAACGAAACAAAGGCATTGCGTGAAGGATTGTCAGGTGCTTTAAAAGATAATGTTGGTAAATTTAAAAATACTTGGGAAAATTTTAAATCTACTGATACAAAATTATCATCAAAACTCGATGGCAAAGATGGTAATTTAAGAGAATCGTATGATTTTCTAAAAAATAAAAAAACTTTAAGTAGCACATTAACTAGTGTTTTAGGAAATTTTACTTCTAGCATAAGTTCTATTTTGACTGGTTCCCCTAGTTCAATGATATATGATTCAACTTCTCCTTCTGTTCATATGTTCGTTCCGTTATCAATGGCATTTTCAGATACTATTCAATATGAAGGCGCTGCTCTTGGTGCAGCTCCTGCCGCATTTGCAAATGCAGTAGCAAGAGGAGATGGTAGTGCTTCAGCCATGTTAAAAGGAATTGGCGAAGGCGCTATGAGTGCTATTAATACTGTGATAAATGGTACTGAAGGAATGTCAAATGATGCTGCTCGTCTTGCTGCATCAAGAACTATTCAATCGATTCCTCTTGTAAAAGGTGCATTTGGAAATGCAGCTGCATTTTCTTTTCAGGTTTCAGTGAATCCAAATACAAGAGCACTCTTTAAAGGTGTAACTCTAAGAGAATTTACTTTTAACTTTAATATGATTGCAAATAGTCAAAGAGAAGCAGAACAAATTGAAGCTATTGTAAAACATTTCAGATATAAAATGTATCCATCAATCTTTGATCCATTTGCAGTTGATGGTAATCTCACATCTCCTTTTGCTTATAAATTCCCAGATCTTTTTAAGATTGACTTTAGACTTGGTAATACACGATTGAAAGTACCAAAGATCCATCCTTGTTATTTAAGAAATGTTCAAGTAACATATAACCCAACAGGTGCAACGTTTCATAGAGATGGACGAGCCAATGAAACTAATATTACTTTGAGCTTTATGGAATTCAGAGCACTATCACAAAAAGACATTGCTGCGGGGTACTAATGGCTTATTTTTCTAGTTTTAATAATGTTCTTTATTCATTTGGAGATGATCATCTTTCTATAGAAAACGTATTTGAAAATTTAACAATTTATAGTGACGTAATTGATCAAGTAAAAGATAATGTTTCTTTTTATGATAAAACTTATATTCAAGAAGGTGAAAGACCTGATCAGTTAGCATTAAGATTATATGACGATCCATCGTATTATTGGACATTTTATCTCATGAATGATGGAATACGTCAACAAGGTTGGCCTATTGATCAACAACAAATGTTAGAAACTATCGAAGAAGTATTTCCAAACTTTACAGTTACAGTGAGAGAAGATATTACCAAAAAGTTTGATGTTGGTCGTGATCTGATTGGTCAAACATCTGGTGCACGTGGAACTATCGACCATAAAAACTATGATTTAGGTCAACTTATTATAAAACTTGATCCTGGCTCTGTAGACTTTCAAGTCGGAGAAATTGTAAGATCCACAAATGTATCATCTGATGTACAAACAGCCGAAACATTTGGAGCATCAAAAGAATATTTAGCTGCACGATATTATCTTGATGGAGACGGTGATGTGGCAGATTTCGATCCACTTGTTGGACCTGGCGCATTACTTACAGAAAAAACTTATCTCGATACATGGGTTGAAGAAAACGATAATTTAAGGCAAATACAAGTAATTAAACCGCAGTATCTTGGTAAACTCGAATCTGCATTTAATACGGCGGTAAGTGAAGTCTAATGTCAACAGCTCAACCCTTTTTTATCAAAAAAGCGTTACTTATAGCTAATCGAACAGGATTAGGTAATAAACCTGCGGCTCATGATATTTCGAAAGCAATGGTTGACATTGAAATATTTGAACATCTGAGTTTGCCATATACTTCAGCTTTAATATCATTTTCAGATACTGCTGATACATTAAGCAGTTTAGATATTCAAGGTGCAGAGTATGTAGAACTTACAATTGCAAATCATACAGAAGCCTTGACTATTACAAAGAATTATTACATTACAAAGGTTGAAAATGTTGTTCGAGGTACTGAAAATGCAGATTTAATCGTACTCAATTGTATTGATGAAATAGCTTTTAGATCTCATCTTTTCAATGTCAATATTGTCCTTGATGGCACACCATTACAAATGATTGGGCGAATAGCACAAGATTATTTGAATACTAATATTCTACACAACGAAGAGAAATATTCACAATACCACAAATACATTGTTCCGAATTTAACACCGTTAGAAACGATGAAGTGGATATCTCAACAATCAATTACTACTATAGGTATGCCACACTTTTTGTTTGGAATATGGGCTGATGAAAACTTAAGATATGTTGATTTAGAAGATTTACTTACTGCAGATACAATTAATAAAAATCGACCGTTTGTGTATGGTATGGCTCTTGCTTCTATGGGTACAGGTGGTGATACAGGAATACAAACACAAAGAATTATTAATTACAATTACAACAACAACCATAATATTTTTGATCTTATTGATCAAGGATATATAAGTGGTAATCATTTTTATTATGATACAATGGCAAATAGAGAATATTTAGTTGATTGGCGAGTAAGCCGCGATATGTTTAATCCTATGATTGATCAAAGTTTATTCAAATCTGGTCATCAAAGATATCCATATGCTCCTGCAACTACATTCGACGGTGCATATATGGAAGAATATCAATCAAGAAGAACTTTCCGAATTGCAACAAATAGACCTTGGGATGAGGGATATACTGTTCCTGGTTCAAGACCTTCACTTGCTGGATATACAAATGATATTGTAAATGAAGCAATGCGAGTGTTTATGAATAAAGAAACAATAACATGGCAAATTGATGGTAAAAGAGTTGGTCAAATATCTCCTGGTTCCCATTTCATAGGTAAAAAGGTCCGATGTTTATTTGGAAGAACTATGGTTGAAGATACTGAAAATGCGAGTGGAAAAATTGATGCAAAGAAATCTGGTGATTATATAGTAATGGCAGTAAAACATAGACTTTCAAAAGAAAGATATGACATCTTTTTAACTGGTACTAAACTTGGTTCACCTAATAGCGCGGATATGAGATAATGTTTTATGGAGATAATACAAGGTGGTTTATTGGGAAGGTCGCAAAAGTAGATGGCGATCCATCTCAAACTGGAAGAATTAAAGTAAGAATTTTCGGTATTCATGATGATCCATCAATTGTGGTACCAGATGATTTACCTTGGGCTCAAGTATTAATGCCACTCACTGAAGGTGGTGGTTCTGGTATTGGTGCTGCTACTGGAATTCAACCACAATCGATGGTATTTGGTATTTTTCTTGATGGTAAAGAATCTCAAATGCCATTAGTACTTGGTTCTATTATTACAAATGAAAACTATGCACAAGAACTTGTACAAAAAGGTGACACTCCTTCAACGCGAGCTGGTACTGGAGGCATTCGCTATAGTGGTATGACTCAAGCCCAATGGGAAGCAGCAAGAGATGCAGGAATTCGAATTACTGATGCTCGTTCTCCACTTTCACCAAACTATCAACTTGCTGGAAGCACAAATCCAGAAAAAGCTGCACTTTGGTTTTTAAGTGAACACGGCGGAGGATACACACCAGCACAGATGGCAGGTCTTATAGGTAATTTTATGGCAGAATCTGGTAAAAACCTAGATCCAACTGCACAAAATAAAACTACCGAAGCATCAATTGGTATTGCACAATGGAATCCATTGAATAAAGGTGATCGTGATTGGATAAATCCACAAAGTAGACTTTATCAATTGATAAAACATTCAGAAAGCCTTGGTCTTAACTATCTTTCATTACATGCACAGTTATTATGGGTAACAAAAGAATTAAATACGTTGAGAGTGGCTGGCAAACTGAGAAAAGAAACTACACCTGAAGGTGCGGCTGACGTTATCTGTGTTTACTATGAAATTCCTCAAGGATATAAAAATCCAAACAGTGATACTCGAATAAAGCGTCGTAATCTCGCAAGAACTTTCTTTGATCAATTTACATCGGGATCGAGATAATGGCAGAAATAAAAGCATATGATACAAATATTTTAAATCTACCAGATGATTATTCTGAGATTATTAGTGTTGAAGTAAAAGCTAATGCAGCAAGTAATTATTACGTACGTACAACTCAATATAGTATTGTTGGTTCTTCTCTTGTTACGAATACAGAATATGCTGAGATTAAATTAACGTATAATAAAGATAATGCATATAAAACTCTTGAGAATAGAGCTCAAAAAGAACAAGTCAATAAAAAACTCAATGATCTTGTAACTGGTGCTGCAGCACTATCGTATGGTGTACAATCGAATGAATTTATGGAACAATTTGCTTCTCAGCATGCAAATATATTTACTGATATAAATCAAGAAATTGGAGGATTTCTTGGATTAGTTCAATCAGTAGAAGAAAATGTAAAAGGTCTACGTCAAGTATTTCCAGTAATTGCTACTGCAGCTGCATTAAAAGCTTTAAAAGAATCTACCGAAACATCAGATACAAATGCCATTACTGGTAAAACGGTTTCCAATGGTGCACCAAATCTTGTAATTGCTGGAAGTAATCCTCTTGGTTTGAATGAAGTATATCAAGGAAAAGAAGCAATTGAAGGACTTGCTGGTGCTACTCCAAATGAAATTAAAGGTCTTTTACAATCTGCGTCTTTAGTATCTTCAGTAATTAATAATACAAATGTATTTGATCTTGTAAATCTTGTTGCTGGACAAAAAGCAGCAAGTACTGCATCTCAAATGTTGTCATTTATTAATGATCCTATAGGAACATTTAGAGAAGTTGCAGGCCAAAATATATTGCCTAAAGTACTTGGTAATATATCTGGTCTTGATGTTGGTGCCTTTGGTACTGCACTTACAGCGATTGATCAAGCATTACCTGCTTTGATCGATGGATTTGGCATGAGTAATTTTGGAGCAAATACATATACTGTTGGAAATATTGGTGAATATTTTGATCAAAGTACAAATGTTATAAGTTTAGGTGGATCGATCTCTACATATGGAACAAGTTCTCATTCATTTGAAATAGTTGATACTGAAGAAGAGTTTAGAGACGAGATAGGCAATATACGACGTGATATTACGGCAATGATGGTACATTGGTCAAAGACATATAATAACCAATTCCTTAATGCTACAGATATAGATGAAATTCATAGAGCATTACAAGAATCTAAAATTGGAGTAGAACAAACTGCTGCACTTGGTCAACTTGGCGGAATTATGTGGCATTATGTAATCCTAAAAGATGGTACTCTACAACGTGGTCGTCCAATTGAATTAGAACTTTTACCTGAAATGGCATGGTCAAAACATACTATTCATATTGGATTTATTGCAGGTTACACACAACAATATACACAAAAATCTCATGGTTCATATCAGCCCACATCTGATTCGATTACAGATGCTCAGTGGAAAACGTTTGATATGATTACAAAAACAATGACACAACTACGTCCAGGAATTGGAATTGTTGGTCATGCTGATGTACATCATGATGCTACATGTCCGGGTTTTGATGTTGATGATTATATGAAAGATAAGTTTGGTTATATTTCTGCTTATACAGATGAAGATCTCGAGAATGGTCAAGCTCTCACACCTGAAGAATTAATTACTCGTGTACCATATACCACAGCAAATACCGCTTCAGAATTATTAAGCAGTGGACCAAATGTTGAAACGCTTGCATCTGCAAATACTGATACAACCGTAACTCAAGCACAAATCGATACTGCACTCAATGAATATCCAGGTCTTTTGAGACAAATAGATAATAACGATACACAGTTTGTGTTTATTCAAAACCAAGTAGCGACTAATCAATATACAACTGTTTTAAGAACTGAAGCTCTTGATACTTTATTTGAATTAAAACAAACAAGAAAAGAACTTGATGATAAACTTAATGCACATCGCGTATTATTAATTAATGCTGGATATGTGTATAAATCAGAGGATGAAACATGGCTCAAAAGGTAATACTTGACGATAATACAGAAGAAAATGCAGTTGCTCTTGGCAAAGCTCGTCAAACTACATCTAAAATTACAAATGATCCAAACTATGCGGATACAACTGGACAATATCCAAGACAACAGCATTCAGGTCGAACAGGCGTAAGTCATGCTGCAACCGGCAATAAAAAGAATTATGTATATACTGGTGGTGGAGATGCAAACGTAAATTTAAAAGAAGCAATTCCTGAATCTCGTTTCACTTCATCGCAATATCCAAAGAACCAAGTAAGAGAATCACCATCAGGTCATGTGACAGAAATTGATGATACACCTGGTGCAGAACGTATTCTTACAAAACACCGTACAGGTTCGGGCACAGAAATGTTAGCCGATGGTACTGTGATCTATTCATCTGTTGGTAATACTGTACGTGTAACATTAATGGACGAGAAAGTCATTGTTGAAGGCAATGCACAAATGTCTTATAATGGTAACTTAACTTTAGATGTGTCAGGAGATTTTGATGTTAAAGTCGGTGGTAATTACAATATTGAAGTGGCTGGTAACAAAGTTGAAAGAATTGGTGGATCTCAGCAAACCAAGATTAAGAGTCAGCAACAAGTAGAAGTTGGTGGAAACGTATATACGAATACTTTAGGTGGTCATACTAATGTCGTAGGAGAAAATCAATATAATATCGTAGAAGGAAATATGAGTCATATCGTGGCTGGTACAATCGGACTCAATTCTACTGGTGTATTAAAAATGTCTTCTGAAGAAGAAGTTGATCTCGCATCTGACAATATGAATATATCTGCAAGAGATCTTTCGGTGTTTGGTACGAATGGTGCATTTGGCGGGGAGAACGTACAGCTCTATGCATATAATGCTCGTATTGGTAATTCAATCTATGCAGGTAAAACGATTACTGTACCACAAGTAAACTTTACAAGAGCTGATGGTACTGCAGTTTATGCTGACTTACAAGGCACTGCTACTAAAGCTTTAAGCTCGAATGAAGCAGGTTATCATGCCGCATCTGCAGGTGGTTATATTTCTCATCCAGGCGCTTCTTATGGATATACTGCTGCTACCGCAACGGAAACAACTGAAGATCAAACTGATAGAGTTGATGATAATGCAACTTCTACATCAGCGGTAAACGAAACAAACGTAAATGATTATTTAGAAAATTCTGATCGTGCCATTGCAAAGGTATCGATTGATCCTGGTGGTCATTTACGTAAAGGTGTCGATAAGACAGAATTGTATGACGGTGTGACTGATAGAGATCCAACTCTTACAGAAGCGCGGGCGTTATTAAAAGATCCAGATAACGCTAACAATCCTAAGTTCGTGGGTGCCACAGTTGCTACTGGTACAGTAAGTCCTAATGTAAGTAATCCAACTCCTCCTGCAGTTGGAAGATCTGTAAATCCATCTGAAGCGAAAAAGAGAGGTTCTACACCAGTTGGTCAATCTTCTGTAGGCGGAGCTAAGAGGTATAAGGCATGAGTACTTTTATTCCAAATGCTCAATACAATCCTGAGTTTCAAAAAGATATTACGGCTAAAACATTATTGGCTCCAGGAATTCCTGTTGCAAGATTTCTTGGAGGTACAGGAACTGCAGCTACGATTGATCATATTACAGTAAATCAAACTGATGAAGATAAAATGAAACTTGCAAAACAATTACATATGCAAGCGATGGCACTCTTTGCAGCATCTCGAAATCGTGAGTTTGATTTTCATAGAATTCGTGTATCTGAAGGGTATTATAGACTTCCAGATCCTACGAAGAAATATGATCCTGATAGTATATTATTCTTACGAAATAAAGGACAAGCTGTAGTTTATGAAATACGTGGCGAAGACGGCATTGTTGATATTGAAAAATCATTTGATCTTGCACTCTTTTGGTCTACAACTAAGATCGGTGGAATACGACCACAAAAAACTATATTAAGTTATGATAACTTCGATCCAACTGGTCTTATTGATGCACAAGTAACTCTTGTGATGCCAGAAATATCAGGTAATTGGTCAGTAAAATATAACGGTGAAAATCAAGTAGAAACAAAGTGGAATGGTTTTAGTCAATCTACAGGTGAACTTATTGAAATTTTATATGAAGAACGAGAAGAAAGCTTGCTATACGATATAGCTGGTAAAAACTGATATAAATAGCAGTAATAACTTTCACAGAGGCTTAAATGGCACGAGTTTATGCAGTTGAAGACGGCGACTTAACACAGTCTATACGTGTAACAAGAAAAGAAAAATATAAAGATGTAAATCTAGGTTTTCTCAATAGAGGATCTACTAATAATACGCGTACTGATGTTTTAAAAGTTACTGACGCTGCAGCTGTAAAACAATCTGTAAGAAATATCCTTACTACTGGTCGAGGAGAAAAACCTTTTGCACCTTTATTTGGAAGTGATTTAGGATATTTGCTTTTTGAACTTGATGCAGAATTTGATGAAGATATTATTGAAGATGAAATAAAAGAAACATTAGCACAATATGAACCACGAGCTGACGTGCAATCAGTATCAATAGATGTAAATGGTGAACAAAATAGCGCTAAGTGTGTGGTAACATTTAAAGTTGTCAATACAGATGTTGTAGTTGACGAAGAAATAGATATTACGAGGCTGAGATGACAACTACTATTAAATCAACTCAATTAGATTTTGACAATATTAAAAATGCGTTAAAGACATATATACAAGATAAATCAGAATTTTCAGATTATAATTTTGAAGGTTCTGCATTAAATAATATTATGGATGTATTGGCATATAATACGCATGTCAATGGATTGATTGCAAACTTTGGTATCAATGAATCATTTTTAAATACTGCACAATTAAGATCTTCGGTTGTTTCTCTTGCAGCTGCTGTTGGTTATGCTCCAAGATCTCGTTCAGCATCTTCAGCTACTGTAAATCTTTACATTAATATTCCAGAAGTCAGTAGACCTTCGCTTGTTCAATTGCCAAAAGGAACTTCTTTTTCTACAGAAATTGAAGGAACTTCTTATACATTTAGAACAATTGAAAAATATAGTGCTACACCGAATTCAAATGGTTTATATCAATTTAAACTTACTGATGGGAGTTTAAACTTGCCGATATATGAAGGTAAAGAAAAAACAAAAACTTTCTATGTTGGTGAAATTGATGAACAACAAGTATTTGTGATTCCTGATACTACAATCGACACAAATACTCTTGAAGTAAAAGTATATCCTACAGCAACAAGTGACGAATCTGATGCAGCAACATATACTGATATCTTAGATGCTCCAAGAATCACATCTGATTCTACTTTATATCAGATTAAAGAAGTTCCGAATGGGTATTACGAACTTATTTTTGGTGATGGACTTGCAACAGGTAAACGTCCTGAAGCTGGAAATAAAATCGTAATTACATACCTTTCAACGAAGGGACCTGAAGGAAATGGTGGTACATTGTTTACGCCAGAATCTACAGTTTCAGTTGAGGGTTTTGGTAACTATACCCTTGGCATTACTACAATATCAGAATCTGCAGGTGGTGATGAAAAAGAAACCATGGATTCGATTCGATTGAATGCTCCTGTCGCCTTTGCATCTCAACAAAGGCTTGTGACTGCAGAAGATTATCTCGCACAAGTAAAAGCAAAATACGGAAATGTTCTTGACGATGTGATTTCATGGGGTGGTGCAGATAATGTTCCTCCTGTATATGGTGTTGTTTACATTGGTTTGAAATTCAAAACTGGTATTTCTACAGAATCACAGCAAGCAACGAAAGATGCTATTGTAAGTCAATTAACAGATAACCTTGGTATCATGTCAATTGAAACGAGATTTGCCGATGTAGAAGAAACATTCTTAGAATTAAATTGTCAATTTAACTTTGATCCTGATCTTACTACTGCAACACCAAGAGCAACTCAAAATGCTGTTGTTGATAAAATGTCAGAGTTCTTCGAAGAAAACTTATCAACATTTGGTTCTGTATTTAGAAGATCGAATCTTTTAGCAGAAATCGATGATATCGATGTTGCGATATTGAACTCGGCAATTACTGTAAAGGTTCAACAAAGAATTACTCCTATTTTAAATAAAACTCTTGCTTATACATTAAACTTTCCAATGGCCATTGCAGGTCCAGATGATCAAGAATATAGAGTAACTTCTGGAAGATTTAGTATTGGTGCTATAACATGTACTTTACGAAATAAACTTAATACTAATAAATTAGAAATTGTATCTACTGCTGGTGATGTTATCGTTGATAATGCTGGAAGTTATGAAGAAGGAAGCGGTAAAGTAAGTATAGTTGGTTTTAACCCATCGTCAATTGATGGCGGAACAGATCTTAAAATTTCTGTAGTACCTGCAAATCAATCAGTTGTAAAACCTCTCAGAAATTATATTCTTACTTTTGATGAAGCAGCAGCTGCTGCTACAGCGACTATCGATTATCAGGAAACTAGTGTGAGTCTATAATGGGACATCGTAACGATCAGAAAAATAGAAGACCGGATATTTTTCACGAATCACGTGTAAAAGAAGTATTGTCTTCTCATATACGTGAGAATTATCCGAAGCTTTTAAATTTTCTTGATGCATATTACGATTTTATGGATTCAGATGGTGGTACTCATGCATTCGATAATAAAATTCATGAAATATTATCTTTAAGAGATACTGAAGAAATACCAGAAGAATTTTTAGCACAGCTTACTTATGAACTTGCAAGTCGTCTTGAAAATAATGAAAAGTTTACAAATGCGAGATTTGCTCTTCAAAGACTTGCCTATTTGTATCGAGAAAAAGGTACACCAAAAGGTATTGAAGAATTTTTTAAAACATTCTTTCAAACTGAAGTCGAAGTCATATATCCGAAGAAAGATATTTTTATAGTTGGTGAAGATGAAATTGGTCCTGACTATGAAAATTATATTCAAGATTATAAGCTTTATCAAAACTATTCATTACTTCTAAAACTTGGTCTTTCTCGTAACCAATATGAAACTCTATATAAGAAATTTATGCATCCAGCAGGTTGGTATTTTGAAGGTGAAACATCATTTACCTCTCAAGCGACTATGCCAATTGGAGTAAGTTTCCCACTCGAAGATTCTGCTATTATTTCTTATGTAAATGAAGTATATGAACCAATCTTCCAGCAATCAAGATTTAGTGAAATTGTTTCAGTAAATACTAACAATGAAGTTTATTATTCTGAACTAGGTGGAACAATTAAAACTTCTGATTGGAAACGCGATGGTAACGTTAACTATCAAGATTCTCACGTTGATATGTTGTATAACACCATTGCAGATTATCAAAATTATACAATAGAAGAACTTATTAGATTCTATGAAGTAGGAGATTTTGCTAGTAACAATTCTCATACATTTGATGAAGATTCTATTGCTGATCCAGTTATGGACTTCTCAAATGCAATCGAAACAATGGATAACGATATGTTCTCGAGATATAATCCATTCTTCCACCATAGAGATTCTTCATTATAAGTTTAAATTAATCGAATAAATCGATATAAATAGAATTAAATTTTATAGGTTTTAATATGTCAAAACAAATAATCAGCAGAGGCACAACAGCAAATGACGGAACTGGCGATACACTAAGATCTGCTGGTCAAAAGATCAATGCTAACTTTGATGAAATTTATACTGCCTTTGGTAGTGGTACAGCTTTGTCAGCAAGTATTACTATTAATGATTCAAGCATTGAGTTTGAAGGAACTCCTGATACGAATGAAACTTTTCTAAGAGCCGCAAATGCAACGGCAGATCGTAATATTTATTTGCCAGATGCAGATGGTATTTTAGTTACTGATTCTTCATCCGAGACTTTATTAAATAAAACATTATTATCGCCAGCATTAAATGGTCCAGTTTTACATGATCCTAAAATTTGGGATGCTGATTCAAGCCACCAATATTCAGTAATTGCTGGTGGTCTTACAGGCAATATTAATATTACTTTGCCGAATCTTACATCTAATGATACGTTTGCGATGTTAGATCATGCTCAAACAATGGCTAATAAAACTTTATATAGACCAATAGTTCAGCAGTCTTTACAAGATTCACAAGATAATACTATATTAGAATTAGATAGACAAGGAACTGCGAATTACATAAGAGTAAATAATGCTAATAATCCTTTAATTTCTGCACAGGGAAGTAGCACTGATGTAAGCTTAAATATTGATGCTAAAGGTAGTGGGTCTGTAGAAGTTGGAAGATTGAGACTAGAACAAACAGCTCTTACTGATAATGCAACTCTCGATAATACCTCAACTTCATGCATTTCATATAATAAAGCATCAGCTATGGCAATTGATTTAGATGATGGAGCTATTGCCGGTGAAGTAAAAATAATGACAAACAAAGGAGCTGGTATTGTAACAATAACTCCTGATAGTTTTGCGCAAGGAACAACAATTGCATTAGATCAATATGATGCAGTGACTTTAGTATGGGATGGTACAAATTGGTATGTCGCTGGTCACTACGGTGCAACAATAGCTTAATAGGAAATAGAAAATGCCTGCAGTCGTAACTGATAAACTTAAAAGAGACTTTTTACAAGTAATTTATGATGATATTAAAGGTTCATTAGCAACGTATTATGTTGCTATTGGTCGTGGTGAAGATTGGAACAATGATGATACAGTTCCTACTGGCACACCAGATAATAGTATTCGTGATGAAAGAAACTTTAGACTTAGCGCGCAGGCTGCCAAAAAAGTTACTGATGTTTCTTTTGTTGTTCCACGTTTTAACTGGACATCTGGTACAAACTATTCTCAATACGACGATGCAAGAGATAAAACACCTGGAACCGTAGGTGCTACGAACCAAAATCCATATTATGTGATGACTGATGAACAACAAGTTTATATTTGTTTAAAACAATCACGTGATGCTACAGGTGCAATTAACCCTTCAACTGTACAACCAACTGGTACTTCTACTAAACATTTCGAAACGGCTGATGGATATATTTGGAAATACCTTTATACTATTGGTGGTGCTAAAGCTTCTGCTTTCTTATCAGCAAACTTCATGCCAGTTGAATACGTAAAAACTGGTGATGTTGGTTTAAATGCACTTCAACAAGTTCAAGCTGGTATTCGTGATGCTGCGATTCCAAAACAAATTTTAGGAATTGAGCTTACAAATGAAGGTGGAGCAGGATATACTTCAGCTCCTACTGTTACAATTTATGGTAATGGTGATAGTACTGGAGTAAATACGTATACACCTATTGCTGCTGCTACAGCATTTGTAAGTGGCGGTGCAGTATCTAAAATTGAAATGGCTGATGCTCCTCTTATCAATCCAGGTAGTGTTGATAGTTTAGCATTATTTGGAAGAAATTATGATTATGCTAATGTAGTTGTTTCGGGTGGTGGTGCTACTACAGATGCCACGGCAAGAGCAGTACTTCATGGTAATGATTCAGGTGTAGGTGCAAATCCAGTATTTGATTTAAGATCTACTTCTCTTATGTTTGATGTAAAGATCGAAGGTGAAGAAGAAGGTGCGGATACAGAACCAGATTTTCCAGTAAATAACAGAGATTTCCGTCAAGTCGGTATTATGAAAGATCCAAGAGATAATAGCGGAACTTTAGTTACATCTGACACTGCTCGAATCATGCCATATTTTACTGGTCTCACTTCTGATATTGCCCAGCTTGCAAGTCTGACAGATCCAGTTGTTACACAAGTAGGTGGATTCTCAGCAATTATTGGTGACGTTGTTGGAGATAGAGCATATTATTATCAAACAGAAGCCACTGGATTTAGAGCATTTAATATAGCAGATAATATAGAAAATCCAGATATTACAAACTTCGCTCCAACAGGTCATTATCCAAATGCCGATATAGATAATAGAACTGGCGAAATAGTTTATATAGAAAATAGAGCCGCAATTCAAAGATCTGCTGGTAACACAGACGATGTTAAAGTTATTATTACGTTATAGGATAAAGCATGGTACAACTAGTCAATAAAAATACTTTTAGCACAACCTATAAGGATGATTATGCTGATAGCGATAACTTTTATCGTATTCTTTTTAATAGCGGTAGAAAGCTTCAGGCGCGAGAGTTAACACAATCTCAAACTATTCTTCAAAAACAAATTGAAAGAATGGGTAATAATCTTTATGAAGATAATACTCTTATTAAAGATGGTACTGCACAAATTGATAATAACTATGAGTTTATTAGACTTAATACTACAGCAATTCCAATTCCAACTCCACAAGATTTAGTCGGTGCAGTATATACTGGTCAAACTTCTAATATTCAATTTACAGTTGATAAAGTAGTAGAAGCAACGGGCTCTGATCCTCTTACATTATATGGCAAATACACTAATACAAAAAACTGGACTGGAACTGATACGACTGCTACACCTCGTGCAGAACCTGGTGAAACTATGACGGCTACATCATTAACTAATATCCAAGTAGAATCAGCAACTACTTCAGTTGGACGAGGTTCTCGTTTCGTTGCAGGTGGAGCCATTTATTATTCAAAAGGATTTTTTGTATTTACAGATAATCAAGAAATTATCATTTCAAAATATACTAATACGCCTACTGCTGAAATTGGTTTTAAAAGAATTGAAGAAACTGTTTCTTCAGATGATGATGCAGATCTATATGATAATCAAGGTTCAGAACCAAATATTACAGCACCTGGCGCAGATCGATATAGAATTCGTTTACAATTAGTGAATAAAGCAGATTTAGCGGCAGGCGATGACTTTATCTTTAGAGCGTATGTAAATCAAGGCGTAATTACATCTTCTTCTAAAATTACTAATAGCTATAATATTCCTGCTGCTCATGTTGCAGAAAGAATTTTCGAAAATTCAGGCGATTATCTTGTAAAACCATTTGGTTTAGAATATACTGCTGACTCTCAAAATACTCATCTTTTAGCAAATATCACAGATGGTATTGCAGTTGTTCAAGGATTTAGAAGTACTCGTTTTACTTCGAAACCAACTATTCGCGTAAAGAAAGCTATTGATACAGTTACATTTGAAGATCAACTTGTAGCTACACCCTATGGTAATTATTTTGAAGCTGATTCTATGCCAGCTCAGGCTCCGAGACTTCAAACATCTACTGGTTATGATCAACAAATTATCAAACCAAATGCAGATTTTGGTGGTGCTCAAATTGGTACTTGTTATGTACGTCATATTGAAAGACAAGGTGATGGCACATTCCACATATATGTCTTTGATTTATTATTGAATGATGGTTCTTCTATTGATGATATTGGTTCTATTGGAATCAGTACAGATGAATACTTTAATATTAATAATAACTCAAGAAATAATGGTCCATTTACTCGTACCACATCGCGTAATAATCTTATCTATCCATTGCCAATTCCTCGTGCAGCAGATATTACAAATGCTGATCTTACTGTTCAACGTCAGTTTGAAATTAATGCTATTGCAGGTAATAACGATATTACTACAACGGGATCAGAAACATTTGTCGATACAAACGTATGGACTGTAACAGACAAATATGGTAATAGAGATTCTGCTTTAAATGCTTCATTTGGTATTTCATTACTCAACTCAAATCAAACTGCGAGATTGACAGGTTTAACTACTGGTGAAGATACTCGTATTACTGCATATGTTCGTAAACCAAATGTTACTGGTAGAAGTAAAACTGTTACCGAAATAAATGAAACTTTATTTGTTGAATCTGATGCTGTAACTGGTCTTAACTATATTAATTTGGCCAAAGCTGATATTATTGAAGTAACTCATATCGAAGATCCAGATGATAGTGATCAAAGCTATTTCAATCAATTCTCTTTAGATGACGGTCGTAGAGATAACTTCTATGCAAATGGTAAACTCATCTATCTTGATGATTCAGCTCCAAATGATATGAGACAATTTGCTCTTGGTGGTGGTGCTACTGGTGGATCAGGTGTAAGAGTAAGATATAGACATTTCCAACACGCTGGTGGATCTACTTTCTTTGATAAAACTTCTTATGATGGTCAAGTAGATTATGCTGATATTCCTGTTCATACATATCAGGATGGTACACAAATTCGTCTCACCGATGCATTAGACTTTAGACCAACTATGGATGCATCTGGTCAATTTGAAACTTCTACTGGTGGATCTATTAATGAATTACCAAAACCAACTGGTGTTGTAGATTTAAATGTATCATATTATGTTCCAAGAGCAGATAAACTTACTATTGATAAAAATGGTCAATTAAATTATATTAAAGGTGTATCTGCTTACAGGCCAACTCCTCCATCTACTCCAGATGGAGAAATGGCTTTATTTGAAATATATTTGGGTTCAAATACTCTTGATGAAAAAGATTTAAGAATTAAAAGAATTGATCATAAACGTTATACAATGAGTCAAATTGGTTTGCTTGAAAAACGTTTAGCTCGTCTTGAAGAACTTACTACTCTTACTTTACTTGAAGCAAAGGCTGATAATTTCCAAGTTTATGATGCAAACGGATTAGATAGAACAAGATCTGGATTTGTTGTTGATAATTTCACATCACATGCTTATACTGATTTTAGAAACTTAGATCATAGAGCAGCTATTGATTTACAATCAGGTATTGTGTATCCAAGAAAAGTAGAACGTACTCTTGATTTATTATATGATTCTGATGATAATAACTCTGGAAGCTTAAATTGTGTATTAGAGGGTGGTTATCTTATTCCAACGTATGAAGAAGAAGTATATATGGAAAATGATTATACTTCTGGTGTCTTCCTCTTAAATCCATTCCAAGTAAACTCTTTTGCTGGTACTATGGAATTAGCTCCTGCAAGTGATACATGGTATGAAACTGCTTATGCAGCCAGTAAAACAGTGAATTATTTAGGTTCAACTATATTATCTGATGGTTCATTTAAATGGAATGATTGGGAATGGAATTGGAAAGGTAAAACTGTCGAAGAGATTCAAGTAGGTGATACTACAAATAAAATTGAAACAGTATCTGGTAGAACTACTACGACATCTTGGAATGTTGTTGAAGATACGTATGTCACAGAGACTTTCGATAAAGATGTCTTAGTAAAATCAGAATCAATTCCAACTATGAGATCTAAGCTTATTCGATTTAGAGCTACAGGTCTTCAACCAAATGCAAATATGTATGCGTTCTTCAACAACGTGTCAGTAGACAATTGGGTAAGAGCCGAAGATTTTAGTTCTATTGATTGGGAAACAGAATTCAATAATGATGTTGATTACGGAACATCACAAATCGGAGCCACTGAACATCCAAATGGTAAATCACAATTAACAACTGATGCAAATGGTGTATGTGAAGGTTCATTCTTTATTCCTTCTACACCATCTTTCTTCTTCCATTGTGGAACATTGAAGTTTGAATTAAAGAACGTAACTGGTGTTGGTAATCAAAATTATACTTCACGAGCAATCACAAATTATACTGCAGCTGGTACATTACAAACATTCCAAAAAAATTATACATCTACAAGATATGTCAAAATTGAAGGTGATAATGAAACTTATACAGCTCCATTAATTATTAATTCTGGTAGTAGTGGTTCTAATTCATCGAACGATAATAACTGGACTAATACATCTAATACTAGTACTACAACTACTACAGCTCCAGCAAGTAGAGATGATCCAACTCCAGTAGTTATTAATAACAATAATGATAAAAATGAATCTGTTCCAATTACAAGTAATGTTTGCTATACGCCAAGCGATAATGATGATTTTATTAGTTCGGCATTTAATGATCCAGGTTCATTGTTACCTCCATCTTCTGGATCTTCACAATTCGGTACGCAAAAAGAAAATAAAGGGTTCTTTGAAACTCTATTTGGTTGGTTATTTTAATAGGAGAATATTATGGTAGAAACACCGATTAGCACACAAAATACTAGCCGAGTAGCTCAATCCTTTTATGTCGATAGAGACAGAGGAATATTTGTAACAAGTATCGACATTTATTTCTCTGAAAAATCAGATACTACTGATTTACCAGTTTATCTTACATTGAGACCTATGGAAAGTGGAAGACCTTCTCCATATACATATTTAGCTAAAGCTGAAAAAAATTGGTCAGATATTAATGTAGATTCTACAGGACAAACTCCTACTAATTTTAAATTTTCTCATCCAGTTTATCTCGATGCTTTTAGATTTTATGCTTTTGCAGTTGAAACAAATACATCTAAATATAAAATACACTATTCAGAAATCTATCAACACATTCTTGGATCTACTGAAAAACTTGTAGATAAAAATCCAGTAACTGGTTCTGTATTTTATTCACAAAACGGTGTTACTTGGTCAGAAGTTCAAGAGCAAGATCTCAAATTTAGAGTAAAGAAAGCCACATGGGTTAATCATCCAAGTATAACCGCAAATGAACTTGTAAATATTAAACTTCAAAATAAAGCGGTACCAAATAGAATACTTGCTTCGAATCCCATTAAAACCGATGGAACAACTACCTTTTATGTAAAACATCCAAATCATGGGTTTTTAGAAGGTGATACTGTAAATATTTCTGGTGTTGTTGGTTTAGGTGGCACTAATTATATTGGTGGTATTCATAAAGATAATATTAATGGTGTAAGAACTATTAAATCAGGTTCTGGTAATGTAGCTGCTCGAGATTGGAAAGGCTATTATATTGTAGCTGGAACAGGTGCGGCAAATACTACATTAGCTGGAGAAACTGGAGGAGGGGATGCTGTAGAAGTAGAACAAAACTATATTTACACCCACTTTGTTCCAAACTTAGATACTGCAAATGTAAATGGTACACAAGTATTTGCTGGTGTTAAAGGATTTTCTGCTCAAAAGAATATTTTTAACTCAGAATCTGGTGCATACGATAGAGATGCTACTTATGCTCAAGTAAAATTAAATAAAACAAATAGATGGAGAGATGTTCCTCGAGTAATCGGAAACTCTTCGGTTGAAGCTGCTCATACTACAGGTGCATCTATTAATGATAATAAATCATTTGAAATTGGATTGTATTTAAGTACTGATGATGCAAGAGATGTAATGCCATTTATTGATATGCAAAGAGCAAACGTTGCTTTAATGTACCCAGCAATTGACAATCCAAGCTTAACTGTAAATAGTACAAATGGTCAAAATATGGTAGCATATCCTGTTGCTGAAACAAGTCCTTCAGGTGGTACTATATTAGCAAAACACATTACTTCTATATTCCCAGTTGAAGAACCAGCAGTTGGTATTAAACTTCTTATTGGAGCAAATAGACCTAATGTGGCTAACTTTGATGTTTATTATAGAGTTGGCACAAGCGATGAAAATATAAGAGAAAAATCTTGGGTTTATGTTGCTGCTGACAATTCTCCTCCATCTGATGAAAATCCTGGAATTTACAGAGATTATGAATATACAATTGGTGGAGATAATGGTCTTACTCAAGAATTTGAACAATTCCAGTTTAAAATCACAATGAATACAAGTAATATGTTATATTACCCAACACTAAGAGATTTGAGAGCGATAATTTTATTAGATTGATATGGTTAAAAAAATTGAAGGTCGACCAGACTTGGTAAAAGATGAAAATACAGGCGTGTTTAGCTATATAAATAGTGCTAAGAAGAAACAGGCACGTGCTGAAAGATTAAAACAATTAGAGCATGAACAAGAAACAAAGAAAGATGTAGAAAATCTTAAGCAAGATGTCAGTGAAATTAAAGATATGCTTAAGGCACTATTGGAAAAATTGTAGGTAAAACACATGGCTAGAAAACAAATAGTTCTTACGACAGATACCTTTGCTAATATGGTTAGCAAAATTAATACTATGGGTACTCATGTCGGAGATTTAGATAATCTTGATGCTGGTGTTCCTTTAGATAGTGATGTTGTTCAAGTATTAAATGCTTTATATGATTCAATCGGCGATTATAGTTTAGCTCTTAATACAGATGCTCAAACTTTAAAAGGTGCTATTAATGAATTAGAAGATTCAGTAGAAACACTCAAAGCTGATCGTGATTCTGATGAAACAAACATTATGGAATTAAATAGCGATCGTGATTCAGCTGCTGCTTCTATGAATCAGTTAATGTTAGACCGAGACTCTGACGAAACAAATATTCAACAACTAAATCAAGATAGAGATTCAGCAGCTGCTGTTATGAATCAGTTAATGTTGGATCGTGATTCTGATGAAACAAATATTCAACAACTAAATCAAGATAGAGATTCAGCAGCTGCTGTTATGAATCAGCTGATGCAAGATAGAGACTCTGACGATGGTAAAGCACGAGAATTAGACTCTAACCAAACTTTCCTTTTACACGTAATTGGCACTGGAATTAATACAGTTGGTGCATATAATCAAGCTACGCAAACTTATAGTGGAGATATTTCTACATTTGATGATAGCATTAGTGATAAATCTGGTATTGTACCCGCTATTAATGATCTTCAAGGGCAAATTACACAAATTAAGGCTGCAGCTGGTCTTACTGAAGGAAATGTAGGCAGTCTTGCAAATTTACAAGATCCTATTGAACGTTCTTCAGTAGTTGCTTCGATTAATAGTTTAAGAGATTCTGTACAAGCAATGCATGATTCCACTCACATTGGTGGACTTACATTAGATGCAAATAGAATTGGTACTAATACTGGTGACATTACTTTACATAGTGGATTTGGTTCAACTGTAGGTACTACGTTTGGTAAATTTGAAAGATATAAAGATAGCGATTTAAAAATTAGTGCAGGTGATGCTGGATCAACTGCTCTTATCATTGCTGATTCTTCAGTTACAGTTGAAGGCAATCTACGAGTTAGAGGTACAACTACAACCGTACATAGCGAAACAATTACTGTTGATGATAATATTATAGAATTAAATACTAATTATGCTGGAGCAGATCCAACAGAAGACGGCGGCATTGATATAAATCGTGGCACCCATGCAGCGGGAGATGCTCGCTTAGTTTGGGATGAAGGTGATAGTAATTGGCAAATTGGTGTTGCAACTGATTTAAAGAAAGTTGTAAGAAAAGGTGAGGCTAATGATGTAACAACAGCCATGATTCAAGATGATGCTGTTACTAATGCTAAATTAAGAAACTCAGCAGGGTACTCTGTAATTGGTAAAGCCACAAATGGAGCTGGTAATCCAGCAGATATAACATTAGCGGCTAATTCTTTCCTTGGTCGTTCTGGAACTAGTGATATTGCAGGTACTACGCTTTCTGATAATAGTGTTCTTGGTAAATCTGGAACTAGTGGTGCTGGTGCGATTTCAATCGATGCTAATCGAGTACTTGGTCGTGATGGAACTGGAAATATTACTGGAATACAAATTGACGATAGTCATATTTCTGCCACAGCAGGAATTGTGAATAGTAAACTTGCAAATAGTTCTATCACTGTTAACTCAGTAACAATTTCTCTTGGTGGTTCAGGTACAATTGATATTGCTGGTGGCATTGATTCACTTGGTGCTGTAAGCGGTATTATAACTGCTGGTGTTGGAGGTAATGCTTCTCCAATACCAGGGTATGATGCCTTAGAAGATAGTTCTACTACTATTATTATGGGCCATCATCCAGAATTAGTAAATCCAACCAATGATAACCTTCCTGCAAGATCAGTTCTTATTGGTTGGCATGCTGGTTCTACTTCAGATCAAGACAACGATAATGATGGACAATTAAATAACGTTGCAATTGGTTATCTTGCAGGCTATAATAATGATGCAAGACACATTACAGCAATTGGTGCTGAGGCATTGGGTGGTGGATCACTAACATCTGGTGATGGTCATGTAGCAATTGGATATCAATCTCTATATGATGTATCATCCTCAATTAATAATGTTGCTGTTGGTAAATTTGCTGGTTATTATTTTACTTCAGGTAGTCATAACGTAGCAGTTGGTTATAATGCTGGTCCTGGAGTTAATGGTGGTACAGCAAATACTTCAACTTATCTTGGCATGCAAGCTGGTCATGATGGTACAACTGGTACTAATAACACTCTAATTGGTTATAACGCTCAAAAATCTAGTGCTACAGCAAGTAATGAATTTACATTTGGTGATGCGAATGTAACTAAATGGAGATTCCCAGGTGTATCTTTAGAATGTACGACTAAAACGTTTATATATGCCTCGGATGGCACAACTGTTTTAAGGACGTTCTTGACAGGCACATCTTAAAAGAGGGATATATAATATCATGGCAACTAGAACACCCTTAAGAATGTGGAATGGCAATATTCGGGAAATGACTTCCTCAGAAATTAATAGTGTCATTGCCCGAATGGCGTCAAAATATCATTACGATGCTTCAATATTATTAGATGTTGATAACGGATGGAATAAGTTTGAATATTTACCTACTACGGCAGATTATAATGGCGAAATTCATATAGATTTTCGAAATGAATATTATACAACTGGTACAGCTGCTACAAATGCATCGAATTATCCATCTGAGACAACTACTGGAGAACCAGTTTACCAAAATAACCAGTACTTCAATAATTCTCTGTGGCCTAAATTAGAATATCAAAATAATTATGGTTTATCAGGATTTGATACAGATACAGATAATAAAAGATTTCCTTTGTTTTATAATAATGGAAACTTACAATGTATGTCACTTACTGACGTATTAGATACATTTGTTTATCCAGCATTCGAGTATATTGCTGGTTCTCCGATTACCCCTGCTGAAGATCAACCAGGCGCGTATAAAATTATTGGTAAATCAGGATCAAGCGGGGATGGTGGAGAAGGGGTTGCTCCTACAACACCATCAGGATTTACAAGAATTGGAACAGTTCCAATTTATAGAGATTGGTTCGCAGATCAAGTAAGATATACAGACGGAACAGCAACAGCAACAATTGGTACTTCCGGAACTACTCAAAACTATTATGAATATGTTGAGTATTGGTTATTTAGAAAAAACCATTCTGGAACATTTTCGAGTTTTGCTGATAGTGGCACTGCAATTCCATTGCATATGACACCTGGAGCAAATGTAGAAGATCATAATTTACAAGAAAAAGATGTTGATGAACTTGTAAAAGTTTTAAAATTTTATGCTCATGGTGAAGGTGGTACAGGAACGAGAAGATTAACTTATAAAATTGTTGATGCTGCTACTACCTCTCTTGATATTTTAGGTACAATTATGAATAACAGTACAACAAATTCTACAGGTCAAGCTGGTACAAAATATAATCTATTTGTTAATGCTAATGACTATCGAGCACAAGAATTTCCAGTGGGTACAATTGTAGTTCAAGATCAATATGCATTAGTTATAGATCCAAATGATACTGTACATTAAATTATAAAGGTTTATTATGTTTACATCAGAAAATGTATTGAGTGCTGAATTTATTAATGAAAATTCTATTAAAGTCACTCATAAAGAAGGTGATGATGTTCTTATCACCGTTATTCAAAAAAATCCACGTAAAGAAGCTTATAAATCTTTAATTAGTAGTGGATGGACTCTCAAAAGAATTAAAGAAAGAACAAAGGAACTTCAGTCAATTGAAGATCCTTCAGTAAGATTGGTTGAACAAATTGCAAATGGTTATTCTTGGGCAATTTCTCAATTAAAAGATAAACAAGCACAATTTGACGATTTAAAAAGTCAATTAAAAGATTTATATCAAGAACAACACGCTGCTTCTCTTACTTTAACAGAACTTTATTCAGAACAGAATGCTGCGTCTGGTACTCTTGGCGAATTATATCAAGAACAACAAGTCGCTTCTAGTACTCTTGGCGAATTATATCAAGAACAGCAACAAGCATCAGGCACTTTAGGTGAATTATATAAGGAACAACAGCAAGCATCTGGTACTCTTGGAGAATTATATCAAGAACAGCAACAAGCCTCAGGTACTTTAGGCGAATTATATCAAGAACAGCAACAAGCATCAGGCACTTTAGGTGAATTATATAAGGAACAACAGCAAGCATCAGAAGGTTTAGCCGATCTCTATGATGAACATTCAAAAGCAACTCGAGAATTAGAAATTGAACGTACTGTATTAAAGAAAGATGTAGAAGCTGAACGTATTGATTTAAATACTGGTTTGAAAAAAGATTTTGTTACACGAATGGACGAAATGAAAGAGCGTATGCAACAAAACTACGATAAATATCAACAGTTATATGGTATGAATATTTTTGATACTATTTTTAATGAAGAAGTAGATAAAGAAACACTATTTAAATCTAAATTAGAAATATTAGCAAAACCACAACTTAAAAACTCTGATAAATCTTTTAAATCTAAAGTTCGTAAAGCAAAAGATGTTAATTCTTTAATTAAATTAGTATTGAATGAGCTAGAGACTCTTGAAAAATGAATGTACTATTTGTATTATGGGGTAGTAAATACAATTCTACTCAAGTTGAAAAATTATATAATGATGTAAAACAATATGGTCCAGAATACAATTATTATTGTTTTACAGATCAATCTATAGAGGTTGATGGATTAAATATAATTCCTATTCCCGAAAATTTATATTTACCAGATGTTTGGAATAAACTTTACATGTTTTCTAAAGAGTTTCCAATATCTGGTAAGACGTGGTATTTTGATATAGACGTAGTAATTAGAGGAAATCCGTTTGAAGTAGATGTTGATTGGGAATATTTAAATTTATTATATTCTCATTTTAAAGACGATGAGTTAATTCGTCTTACAAATTACGATGTTAAAATAAATTCTTCTGTAATGGCATGGGATGCTAATAATGTAGAATTGCACAAACTTTGGATTCATTTTGAAAATTCAGGATATCGTGACTATTTTTTACGTAAGTATGCTGGTATAGATAGATATATTATTCATGAAGACTTTAAGGATTCTTTAAGATTTTTTCCATTTGATTATACATGGTCATATAAGTATGAAGATGAAAAAGAAGCACCTGTGGTTACATTTGAGGAATTAGATTTTGGAAGTATCGATTTTAAATAAAGCATTAAAATTAATTGAAGAAATTTACGTCGAATCTGAATATGGTGATAAAGATATATTTCGTATTAAAGATGTTATTCATTCATTAGATGTAAATCATTGGCGAAATAAGCAATGGGCCGCGGATATTTTTTACAATTTATACGAACAAGTAACACAACAAACTACTGGTAAAATATTAATAATTGGAGGTTGGTATGGGTTATTAGCATATCAACTTAGAAAAAGATTTGATGAAGGTTACCATATCGTATCATCTGATATGGATCCTAAATGTGCTAAACTCGGATATAAATTGTTTGCAGATAACAATATTGAATTTAAAACATTAGCTTTACAAAATGCAAATGAAAATGACTACGAAGGTATTTCAGCTATTTTTTGTACTAGTGTAGAACATATTCCTCATAATATTATTCAAGATATGATTGATAAAAAAGATAAAGATTGTTGGGTTGTTCTTCAATCAACAAATATGCCTCATAAAACACATATTAATCCACATTCAACGTATAAAGATCTTGAAAAATCTTTTCGTTGGCCAAATGATGATAATATGTTTTGGTCTCCTGATTTTGCCAATTCACAAAGTAATGGAGAATGGAATCGTCATATGGTAATTGCTCGATGAGGTGCTTAGTTCCAGAAACTGGTTTAACAATTAATCCATTAGGAGAAATTGTATTATGTTGTGCTGGAGACAATGTAGCAGTATCACATATTAAAGATATCGATGATGTTGAAGAATTTTTCAATTCTAATGTATACGATGAGATTCGTCATAATTTTAAAAATAATAACTATCCACCACAATGCGATGTATGTGTAATACACCATAAAGCTGGAAGAATTGCAAGATTTGATTCTTATAATAGATTTGAGTTTCCAACATATGAAGAAGACGTTGAAAAAGATTCACGACCCATTAGATTTTTAGAAATTACCACGAGTAATATTTGTAATCAAATGTGTGTAACTTGTTCGGGTAAATATTCACATAAATGGGCTCCATATGAAAAAATGGCAGTTGAATCTGGATTACATTGGAGAGATGAGAATCATAAATTTCATACAGAAATGTATAAAATGACTGATGCTGATGTAGATAAGATACTAAAAATCGTTCCAGGTTTACAGCATCTTACAATTAAAGGTGGTGAACCATTTGCTGATCCAAATAATATTAAAATACTAGAAAAACTTGCAGATACAAACCCAGCATGTAGAGTAGAAATTTGTACAAATTTTCAATTAGTAACAAATACAGTTATTCAATTACTGCATAGATTAAAAGAAGTACATATTCAAGCAAGCATTGATGGTGTGCATGAGTTGTATGATTGGATTCGTGGTGGTAATTTTAAAAGAACTTTAAATAATATTAATCGCTATCATGCTGTTGAAGGAAGAAAGGTTGTAATCGTATCTACAATATCAATTTATAATTGGATGCATTTACCTGAATTGATTGATTTTTGGAAAGATGTTGATGGCGTTGATAGAATTAGTATGGCTAATTTAGTTACATTTCCAAAATATTGTTCTCCATTATATTTACATGAACATCATATTAAACAAGGTCTTGATAACTTTTTTAACTATTTAAAAAGCTATAAAAAAGCAAATGATACTTTATATTTAAGCGATAGACTGGTTGTAAGTGGTGTAAATAATATTTTAAGCGTAAAACCAGATCTATCTGGACGAGGCACTATTCAAAGAAGAATGGTTGAATGGATTGACTTTTGCTTAGTTGCAAGAGAAAATAATGAAGATATATATGAATTGGCTCCTTATCTAAAGGATTACAGACGTGATTGAAATTGAAAAATTCGCAAAAGATTTTTTTCAGCAAAAACGAAATATTCCACGGCATCATAAGACCATAACCTGTTATGCCGCTTTTAATCATATGCGCATTAAAAGAAATGGTATGATGATGCCGTGTTGTTTTTCAACTTCTCATCAAAAATGGGAAAAAGGAAAAACTAGTTTAAAAGATTATTGGTTTGGTGGAGTGAATGAAGAATATCAAGATGATTTTCTTGAAGGTGGCTTAAGTAGAGGTTGTGTAAAATCTTGTGGTAGTAGGATTAATAAATTATTGCCTCCACCAATATACGATTATGATTGGAATGTTGGTGATGAAAGACTAGAGCATGCAATGGATCCAGATTCTTGGCCAAAAGTATTTGAATTTGAAATTTCAAATCTATGTAATATGGCATGTGTAATGTGTATGGGAGAATTAAGTTCAAAACATATGCTAGGTCGAGATAAAGATTTAAAAAAATACGATCAAAATACTTTTGATGATGATGAAAATTTAGAACAATTATTAATTGAATTAGAAGAGTTTATTCCTCATTTACATACTATTAGATTTACCGGTGGAGAACCTTTTGCGCATAAAGGTTTTTATAGAATAGCTGAGCTTGTGACAAAATTAAACCCTAACATGGTCATTGATATTACAACAAATGGAAGCATTTATAACACAAAGGTAGATAAGTTTGCTAAACTTTTGAATATGAAATTATCTATGTCTCTAGATACTGTAATAAAAGATGAATACGATAAAATACGAATTGGTGGTGTTCATTCTGAAACTTTAGGAAATATTCAAAAATTTAAAAATGTATTAGGATCAGATAATATTAAAATTAACTCAACTTTAATGTCTATTAACTGCTTAAATATTGATACGTTTTTTCAATATGCGTTTGATAATAACTTTGAACCATTTATTAATGGTTACGATAGACACGGTAGAGAACATACAATTGATTGGAATGTTTCTAATATTGATATACATCAACGAAGAGAAGTTATAGATATATTACAAAATAAATGGATTCGAAAAAAGCATCATTTACAATTAGGTGATTCATTTATTGAAGCAGTCAAAAAGACAATAACATTATTAGAACCTAAATTATATGTCGAATAAAATAGATTTACAAAGTTGGAATGAATTTCAAAACTCAAGAGCAATTCCTTTTAAAGATAAAATTATAAGTTGCTATGCACCATTTAATCATTTACGAATTCGTAGAGATGGTGGTCTTCAACCATGTTGTTTTTTTGGTCATAATGAAAAATGGGTCAATGGAAAGTTTAGTTTAAAAGATTATTGGTTCGGTGAAGAATCTCTAAATGCTAGTGTACAAGAATCTATGTTCGAAAAGCAAACTATGCATCATGGTTGTAATCCAACATGTGGTAACAGAATTGCAAACAATATTCAACCTCCCGTTAATGAGTATGATTGGAATGTTGGTGATGAAAGACTAGAGCATGCAATGGATCCAGATTCTTGGCCAAAAGTTGTTGAATGGGAGATTTCAAATCTTTGCAATATGGCGTGTCCAATGTGTTTCGGTTATTTGTCTTCTAAACATATGCTTGGTAGAGATAAACATTTAGGACCTTGGCCAGAAAATGTATTTGACGACGATGACAATATGAATCAAATACTAAAAGAACTTGAAGAATTTGTTCCACATTTAAAAGAATTTAGATTTGTTGGTGGTGAACCTTTTGCTCATAAAGCCTTTTATAGTATTTGTGAAATTATATCAAATCTTAACCCAAATATCGAAGTTCAAGTTTGTACTAATGGAAGTGTATATAATAAAAAAGTAGAAAAAATTTGTAAAGAAAATAATCTTAAGTTAAGTATTTCTTTAGATACTGTAATGCCAGAAGAGTATCCAATTATTAGAGTAGGTGGAACTCATAAACAAACTTTTAGTAATGTAGAAAAATTTAAAAAACAAATTGGATCTGATAATATTACAATTAATGCAGTATTATTAAATATTAATGCTGAAAATATAGATCAATTTTTTAAGTTCGCAATTGATAACGAATTTAAGTGTTTTATTAATCAATATCATAGAAGATCGCGTGAACACACAGAAGACTTAAGTCATGAATTATTAGGTAAAGAAAAAATACAAAGTATTATTAATAAAATAAGACATTATTGGACTAATGATGTACCAAAGCCGCATGAAGTTTTTGGTGAATGGCCAGAGTATTTACAAGACGCCCAAAAGGCTATAGATAAATGTATAGCTTTATTAGAAAACGATAAAAATTTGCACAATTTGATTTAGTCATGAGTTTAGATAAAACAAATAACGATAGCCTATTGCTATCTACAGCTCCAGTAGAAATATCTAAAGATATAAGAAAAAAACGGCAAGGTGTTGAATCAATAAAAATTCAACATGGTACTCGTAAAACAAGTATTGCCTTTGTTAT
>Ga0181575_10000212_pt1 | contig 42352 bp, 40 predicted proteins | sample 101ome_23_FD_145599 | JGI IMG/M metagenome (GOLD analysis project Ga0181575, IMG submission 145599) | Coastal salt marsh microbial communities from the Groves Creek Marsh, Skidaway Island, Georgia - 101411CT metaG (spades assembly) | ecosystem: Environmental > Aquatic > Marine > Intertidal zone... | reverse complement strand
AAGCTGGACAGAGGGCGCGCTCAGGTTCTGGTTACAGTACACGGTGGCACGTCCCGAATAGCCCACGCCGGACTGCAGCGCCGCGTACTGGCGCTTGAGCTGATTGATCTGAGCGATGCGCTCCTCAGGCACGCCGAGATCAGAGCTGGGGCGAAGCGGGGGAAACACTGGCGGCCGCAGGTCATTCTTGAACGGGTTGCGAGTGGAGTCGATCATCGAGCGGCCCACGAGGTCACGCAGCGGGATTGAGGCCATCGGGTTGACCTTGGGAAGCTTGGCGTAGACGGCGCTAGGATCAAAATTGACAGACGAGGGGGGGACCACCTGCTCCTTCTGCCCGTCATTCATGCGGATGATGCTCGCGGCGGAGGGCGCGGTGGGGGCAGAAGCCGAGGCCTCCATCGCCGTCTGGGGGAGAGAGGCAGAGGAATTGCGAGGAGCGGTGGAGGCCGCGATGTCGCGAATGGCGTTCTTGACTCCTCCGGCACAAACCGACGGATCAGACGAGGAAGCCTGGCAGACATAGAACGAGCGAATCGCATCGCGCAGGCGGATTGCCGTTGCCTTGCCCTGCTTAGAGGTGGCAATGTTTTTCTCGAACGCCTCATCACAGTTACTGCGGCCGGCCTTGGCGCACGAATCGTATGCAGTGAGAGCACCGCGAGCCTGCTCATCGAGCACTTGCGAGAGAGTCTTGACAGCTTGGAAATTGTCCATACCTTTATAGATTGTAAACATTTTATTTATTTGCTTACGACGCCTTCTCCTCGTTTCGAAAGTGTCTGTCAACGAGAAACCACGCTAAACTCCACATGCCTGCTCGTAGTGGATCCTGACCCAGCTGTAGGTATAGTATCGCAAACACAGCAAATGCCGTAAACTCGGGACTCTCTAGTAACTCACGCAGTTTACCAGGCGCTTTATAATTGACGCTAAACGCTAACGCTAAGACAACAGTCAAAAGCTCTGTGATTGCCTGTTTAACCTGCTGTTGCATATTTTACTTCTAGTCACTATTTTTTTGCCTCTTCGATCGCGACTGGAAAATCTCTCACCGGCCACCACGCCGGCCGCATCACCTCGAGCGCGATCTCTCTCTTTGATCGACGGTAGAGGGCAGGGTCGGTCGGGTGCTTGGCCTTGTGTGCTGCGATGATTGCCGATTTTTTCATTTTTAAGATAGACTGAATGCGCCGTTCTCTTGAACTCAACGGCATCGGCATGATTTTCGGTCGCACGTCTTAACCGAGCATTTTTTTTCTGTTGTTCAGATGTAAAAAATGGCCAAGACCAAATCCAAGAAGAACATCAAGACCACCACTCCCGATGCCGAGCCGGTCGAGGAGAAGGCCACGACCACGCCCGAACCCGAAACAAAATCGACGAAAAAGGCTCGCAAGAAAAGACGCTACAAGCTGCATGCGTTCCAACCAGAGGCCGGGCGATCGGGGCCGAAAAACGGCGGCAGCTACGTCAGCGTCTCGCCCGCGGGCGCCGCGCGCAAGGCGGCGAACCGCTGGATCGTGCCTAAGGACCAGTTCGGTATAGCGAAGAAATTTCACCTAAGAGAGGTGGGCGCCAGCGGCGAGAGTAATATTTTCGAGTTTTACGCGAAGCGCGTGAAGCTGGACACGCCGAAGAAGTACAAGCGCGGGGATAAGGTGATAGAAGTGACTAGCAAAGTGGTGATAGTTGATAAGCCCGAAGCGATTGCTTGATTTATTTGCAACAGGGTGCCATGTACAAGAGAAACGCATATATTACATGTGCCGTTCCGCAACCGACGAAGCGAGTGTATTTGGCGTGCTCCTTGTCGAGGCACATTCCCGTCAATAACGAGAGAGTTCCCGAGTTATCGGTGTTATTTGAATTTAGTTCCTGGCAGCCCAGATGAACGAGTGAAAATATCACACAGAGTATAATGACAGCGGCAATTATCACCCGTCGGCGGCGATTGATTTTAGTTTTGAATAATAATATATACACAAGCAACGCGAATTTGATCATGTCACTGCCATGATCTAATAAGTCTCCTAAATTTGATGTCATTCCATATTTCCGTGCAAAATTGCCGTCGAAGCAGTCAAATGCATATCCAATCAAATACAAAACAGCTGCGATTGCTGGTTGATTGTGTCGCACGTGCACATAAAATGCAAACAGCGTTATCAACAACGACGCCAGAGTCAACAAGTTTGGCGTCAGCCCGAGTGCCTTGAATGTTGGATTAAGTCGCTCACCCAAATTTATCAATAACAAATCGAACGGGTTCTCGTGAATATCTCTGATTTTCTTCCCTGACATCCCTTTACTTATGCGCTACACTTATTATCCGTGCTTCTCGTCGAGCTCATCCGGAGATAGATCGCGGTAATCAACCGGTGCCTGCGTGCGAATGCGCTTGCTGCGGCGGCGGCCGTCCGAATCAACGCGGCTGACGCGCGGCGCGAAACACGGCTGCGCGTACGTCTCGGTGACCGTGTCGGTAACCGTCTTTTTCTCTGTCACGCGCTTGACGAGGCGCTCGGGCGGCGTGAGCGCGGTGAGCGACGGCGGCGGCGGTGGCGGAGGGGGAGTCTCGGCTGCGCTGTCGCTCTTGCTCTCGGGCTCGGGGGCGGGGGAGGGCTCGGAGTAGTTGCCGGATCGAATGCGCTCGATCAACTCGACGGCCGTGGCGGGCATCGGGGTTGGGGTCGGCGGGTCCCAGGTGCGTAGCATCTCCGGCAGAATGTCGCGCGTGATCGGGGCAGAGGGGTCGGTGGAGACGCGCGCCTCCTTGAAGGCGTTCTTCTCGTCGGTGTACTCGTGGATGAAGCGGAGCGCTGCACGCCCTACCGCGCGCTTCAAGAACTTGATGTCATCGTGCTGGTGGCGCATCGGAGAGGTGTAGAATCCGGCCATGGGGCCAGTGTAGTGCAGATAGATGCCAAGCAGCTTATACGGCTCGGGAAGCGAGGCGTAGGTGTCGAACTCATTCTCCTCGAGAAGGTCGCGAACTATCGCACGCATCGGCATTTGGAACCTGTCCTTGTTGCGGTCGTTGTGCACTCCTCCCTCAAAGGAGCCCGTGCGCACACTATTCAGGAACGCGGCGATGCGTCGCAAATTCCACGGAAAATTTATCCGCACGTTGACGTCAATGTGGTCACCCTGATGGGCGAAGACGCCTTGTCCCACACCCGTCATGTCAACTCCGTGCAGAGCAAGCACGGCATTCTGGCAGCCGACCGTCGATTTCCCGCCGTGGAGCTCGTGGAACTCCGAGTTGCGAGGGGTAAACATCTGGAACTGACTGAGCTCGTTCCTGTGAAACACCGCGTGGATCTTGGGCGTCTTGCCTTCGCAGGCGATCAGCTCCAGCTTGGCATCCTCTAGCCTGCGGTACTCGGCCTCCCCCCCGGCGTTCGACGAAATCCTCCGGACGATCGCGTGTCCACCATCGAAGCGCGCGATGCACATCGTACGCGTGATTTCCGTCGCTTCGCGCACCACCGCCCCGTCGTCGTCCACCTTCTCCGGCAGCGTCACGGTGATCTCCTCGTCCTCGTACGACGCGTTCTCGATCTCGTCGTTCGACGGAAAGTCTGTCGGTTTCAGAAGGAGCGGCATGGCTCTGGCAGTAGGCTGTTGACTTTTTGCGATATTTTATGATGAGCGATTTGAGCGCGCGGGATTTTTGGCTGGCTGCTCAGAGGGGGTCAAAATCCATTTTTAGACCAATGTCAGACACTCCGGCGCTCTTGAGAAATTGTTGGTCAAAACTGGAAAACGATGGGCACACGCACATCATGCGCCGCCTCGATCTGCACCCGCGACGGCAAGATCCAAGTAAATAAAGAGGCAAAAGACCGTCTGAGGGAGTCGATTCGAAATCGCTACACCGCAGAAGAGTGGCGAGCAGACCTAGAGGACGTCGAACTAGATGTCTTTTTCAACGAGTTTGAGGATAACTTCCTCAGGCAACCCCGAACGCCGACGCCAATCAGAGCTTATTATTGGCAGTCAACTCTACACTAATTTTGTATGCAATAAATAAAGCATGCCATACCCCCCGATCGTCGACGGAGTCATTAGAACTGTCCCCCACTCAGGAGTCATGGCCGCCATCACCGCCATGCTATTCACAGGTGATTTCTCACTTTATGGCGGTTATCTAGCCTCATACATGTTGTCGACTGAGGTCCTATCACACGCCGCCAAGGCAGTGTTCGTGCGCCTTCTCCCCAAATCGATCACCACCCGCCCTGGAGACACCGGGGATGGCGCGTGTGGAACCCGCTACAACAAAATGTGCACTTCGTGCAGTGTGTATTCCACGCCAAATGCTCGGTCGAAAACCCCGGGCTTTTACAGCGGCCATGCTGCGTCTGTTATGTTCAACCTATTTTTCTGGACGCTATACTCGTACCACAAGAATTACGAGCGCAAGCGCGCGCTCTCCATCTTCCTGCTGCTGCTCGCGCTCGCGGTCGCCGTCATTCACAATCGCGTTGTCGTAAGCAAATGCCACACGCTCCTGCAGGTGACCGTCGGCGCTGTGATCGGCTCGGTCATGGCGGTTGTGTCGTATCGCGTGCTGAACTCGATCGACGGCGCCGTGTTCCCTCGTCGAGGAAATGCCACCATCGACAAACTTGTTAACTTCCTATTCAAAAATTAAACGTTAACGCCGCTCGGTGGCAACAGCCCTTTGGCGACGACAGGAATTTTAGCTGCCGGTTTCTTCGCCACAGACGAAACGCTGCCGCCAGAGCCGCACGTCTTCCCCCCAGACACCTCCTGGACGGAAAAAGAACTGAAGGCTGAGATCAGAAATGCGATTGCGGCTAGCGCGACCGTGCTCGAATGCCACCCGACATGGATTTCGTGACCAGTCCAGTCACTGTTGAGATCGACAGAAAGTCGTCCCATCGAGTTGCCGAGCAGCCCCCCCATCGCAAGAACTGCTAAATACGCATTCACATTCCGAGACGACTTGTTGATCATTAACAACAATTGCATCGCTACCGGAACCAAGCCGAACGTGAAGAGCATGAAGAAACCTCTCGTGTGTAGCGCACTCTTGCTACCCTCACCAATTGGATAATCTGAGCTAGACCCACCGACCAGCAAACCAGCAACGAACACCAATCCCATCACCGCCACGCTCAGTTTACCTTCGCACTTGCTCATCGCGCCCGTTGCACCGATCCCAGCTAGAATTGAGAAGATCGAAAACAACAAAGCGTTCGCCTTAGCATTGTAGCTGTACTCACTCAACATTCCCCCGCCCTCCTCATCGCCGCCGACCCCGAGCGGGTCGCCTGCTGCCTTATTCGCTGCTGCCGCCATGACCATTTAGTATTCTTTTATTTACAGCAATAAAAATAAATTTCGTTGTGAGTGCGGTTTGCTCGTGAAAAATAATGTTTGCAGACAATAAAACAATCATGGCAACCGTCTTTGCTCACTCTGGCGCAATTCTCGACGACAAGCTCACTGGATTCTCTCAGGTGGTGAACCAGCTCGACGAGGGTGCTGTGGGCACCACCAAGGACCTCGTGCTCGTTACCGGCGCCACCACGATCGATGCGCATGACCACCACGGCAAGACGCTCGAGGTTCGCGAGGCCGCGGGCGCCTCCGTCACGCTGACCCTCCCCAAGGACGGCGACAGCGACTACCCCCCGGTTGGGTTTAAGTGCACGGTCGTGCTTGGCAAGGACAACGCGAGCGGCACCGAGTCGCTGATCGTTCAGGCCGGTGATACCGTGTCTAAGATCGTGGGAGCGATCAATGGCTCCAGCAACGGAAACGACAAAACGAAGGCGACCGTCGCGGCCTCCGCCAAGGCGTACGAGACTGAGATCACGTGCGAAGCTGTGTACGACGGCACGAGCTATTTCTGGAAGATGCATGGAACCAGCGTTGCTACCGTGACTTTTTCCACTTAAATTTATTAATAGTTATAAATAAACACACATGCGGGTGGAAGCAATCGTTCTTAGCTTATTTTTTACAATTTTGATTATATCACTAGCCGCGTTTAGCTATTTCGGCTCGGCCTCTGGGTCGGGCTACTTCGGCTACTGTAAAGAAAGCAATCCGTACACAGGAGAAAGTAATGAACCGGACTCGTGTGCTAAACTGGACAAATCATTCGACGCTAAATACGGCGAACGTGCACAAGGCGAGGAGATCTTGCGAAACTATTCCAACCTCGCTTTCGAAACTGGGCAAGTAGTTGAGGGCGGCGAGTACAAGCGCACAACGGACTCACAGAAGGCTCTTCGTAAAGAGTATCAATCGAAATCGGCCCCGATCGTCAAAAGCGAAACGTAACCGAATTACACCCGACCGCGCGTAGCTCCCGCTTGCGCTTCTTCCTCGAGCCTTTGGGCTGCGCCTTTTTCAGCACCAGCTCCGCCGCCATCTCGGCCTCGGCCTTCTTGACGTTAGCTTCGTCCGCCAACAACCACTCAATGACGCCGGCCCCGATGGCGAAGCGAAAGAAGCGCATTTGAGACAAGTTGGTGGTGATCCGACGCGAACCGAGGCAGATGTCGAAGCGGGAGGAGCGCCGAAAGATGTCAAAGTGTCGCTTGCCGAGCGCGTCGAGCTTGTCTCTAAAGACGCCGTGGATGTCTGGGTTATAAAAGAATTTATGAGAGTTAGCAGCCACGTGCTCCACCACGCGAAGCGAGATGCGCTTCTTCTTTTTAAGGATGGTCTCGGCAAGCTGGAAGTTCTTCTCGACCTCGAAGAAAACGGCCAGGGACTTGAACTCGGCTGAGCTCTGCAGTTCTTGGGGGTCGATATATTTTTTGGATTTGATCGACTCCTTGACCACGAGCTTCAGCGAGGTGGACATGATGCACACACCTTTCCATGTGATTACATTTTTTTTTCGGGGTCGCATTCGGTGGGGTCTTGCACTCGGTCGGCCTCGAAGTCGAGCCAATCGGTTACGATGGCGGAGGTGTCGGTTTCTCCTTGCTTGAGGGGAATCATCATGGAAATGAAGGACTCGACGAAGACGTTGAACGTGGGCATGCGGAAGGAGGGCACCCAGGGAATTTTGCCGATAGCGTGATATAGATCTGAAATCTCCTCAATATTCTCCTCTGCAAATTGAATTCGCTTTTGAGCAGTCGACATTTTCTCATGTATCACGTTAGAAAATATTTCGTTGTATTAAAGATGCTTGCGGTATATGCACACTGGGTGCTGCTGGTCGGCATGACGGTGCTGGTGAGTGCCGCTAATTCTTACTATCTCATAAAGCACACCAATTACTGTGGTGGGTGTTCGCAATCGAAATACATTAGGGAGACCGCACGCAAGGACGTGAAGGCGATGGCCATCTCGTTCATGGCGCTAGCGATTGCGGTTGCAGTAATTTCGTTCGTTTCTAAATTCAAATTGTACAGCAGATATGGTTTCTCCTCGCGCGCGAACGCTGCTCGCTTCAATGACATCTACTTGGTGTTACTGTACGTGGCAATCACGTACAACGTGTTTTCGTTCATGAACTTCGCTGCTATTTCGTTTAAATGCCGCAACTCGTCTCGGTGCAAGGCGAAGAAGGCGGAGCACGAGGAGAACCGGCGCGATTGGGTCGCCGTGAAGACTCTGAACGCGATGTACTTTTGCGTGGGTGTGTCATATTTGTTTTTTAGGGTGACTTGTCCGCGGCAGCGGTTCGGTGTTCCGTCGCGCGCGGTGTGCAAGCGCGTTCTGTGTCGTAATAAAATCCGCAACGCCAAGGAGCTGGAGGCTCTGGAGGCGGACCTGAAGAAGATTGAGAACAGCGGCGAGGAGGACCTGACGAAGCAGCTGCGAGCCCTGCAGCAGAAGCGCTCACTGTACAGAGAGGATGGGTCGCGTTTGCGCGGTGACCAGCTAGGGTTCTTTGACGAGGTGCGTCACCAGATCCGCGCGTGCGCTGGGGCAGAGGACGAGCGGATCACGCTGGCGGGGTTCAAGGCGGGGAGCTGGGCGGCCAACTGCGCTGGGATGTCTCGGGCGTTGTCGGGGGGCTCGGGGAGAGAGAGAGAGAGGGAGAGGGAGAGGGAGCGGCGCGATCGACAGAAGAGGGACGACGAGCGGCGAGACAGGCGAATCAGGCGATTTATGCGGGAACAGCGCGAGGAGAGACGGCGGGACCGGGACCGGGACCGGGGCCGAGGCGATCGGGAGAGGCGAAGCGAATAAATTGTTTGCAAATTGCAAATGAAGAAGTGGCCCACGCGTTCTTTTATACCGATGCGGTACGGCGAGGCGGCGATCCCCGCGCGCGGGTATAAGGGTTGGTTTGCGTCGGAGAAGATGGACGGGTGGCACGTTCTGCTGGACAGCACGCGGATGGTGAGCCGGAGTCAGCGGCGTCGGTTCTCTCCTCCGTTCGACTTGAGCGTGGAGATCCCTCTGGCGGCGGAGCTGCTGGTGGAGGGCGAGGATGCCCCAGCGGTGGCGTCGTTGTTGTCTGGTAAGTCTAAGAATTGGTCTCGCGCGGCGCTTTACGCGTTCGACACGCCGGACACGCGGGCTCCGTTCCGCGTTCGCACGCGGCGCGTGGCGCGCGAGGTGCGTCGGTTTTGCGGGGCGCGCAAAGATAAGCGGCGGCGGTGTCCCCTGCGGTACCTGCGACAGCAGCTGGTGCGTAACGACAAGCACCTGGATGGACTTTTGCGAGGCGTGAGCAAGAGGGGCGGCGAGGGGCTGGTGTTGACGGCTTCCGAGTCGCGCTACGTTTTCGGTGCGGGGCGGAGCCGCAGACGAGTCAAGGTGAAGCCGCGGCATGATACTGAGGGTGTGGTCTCTGGTCGGCGTCTGCGCGACGATGGGACCATGGGTTCTCTGTTGATTCGCTCGTTGCGGGGCGAGTTTGAGTCGTTTCACCTGGGAACGGGGTTCAGCGCCGCGGAGCGCCGGGGCTGGCGCTCTCGGTTTGCGAACGGGACCGTCGTGACATTTAGCTACCGCTCTCTGACGCGCGGACAGAAGCCGAAGGAGGCTCGATTCCTTCGAATCAGGGTAAAGGAATAAATTGTTCTATAAAATAAATGTCCGCTCGTAGATCTCGAAGCAGGAGAAGAACGAGTCGTCGGAAAGGGAGAAGTCGAAGTAGATCACGCAGGAAGCGGTCACGAAGGAAGAGGAGCCGATCGCGAAGGAAGAGGAGCCGATCGCGAAGGAAGAGGAGCCGATCGCGCCGAAGGGCCACCAAAACCGGAGTGGGTCTCGGGGTCGGCCTCGGGCTGGGCATCCCTGCGTTGCTTGGAGCGGGCTACGCCGGGTACAAATATTTTGCAAGAAATCTAGCAAAAAAAAATTTAGATGCAATTTATCAGAAACAATTGCGAGATCATCTGAGGAACCAATATCTAAGGGAGGTAAGGTCGGAAATGTCGACTGCTAATAACCGATTTGAAAGAGATATAATTGCGGCGGCGATGGTGTGGGACCAAGAATATGGATACGAAACCGAGAGCAGTGCGTTGGATAGGGTTATGAGAGCGAAGGAGCATGCAATGCAAAGGGGTTTAAACGAGAGTCAAGTTTTACAAGAAATGAAAAAATCTCTAGATAACACCAAGTACACTTTTGAGGAATTTGATCTGAAACCCATGATGTTACCGGAATATAGTCGCGTCCTTTTTCCATATCATATGAACGCCCAACGACACCGTGGTGCTTATATGTTAAAAGAAGGGGGTCCGACTATGGAGGAATGGAGAAAGTTACGTCCAAAAAGTCCGGCCCCGAGGAATCAAGTATTTAAAGAAATTGAAGAATATAGAAAGTATGAACCGCGACCTTTCCGATCGAGAAAGGAGCAACTAAAATTATATGAAGAGGCTCTGTGATTGGAGGCGTTAAGTGCGATCGAAAATTTTAGTTTATGTAATAAACATTTATGTTCAGCGCTGTCAAGCACGTGCTCAGTGAGGCGTACAACGGTGCTGCTTATTTGGTCGGAAGTGATCCAGAGCCGGTGATATCTCCGCCTGAAATCAAGCCCTTTCAACCCGATGTTCCAATACCGACCGAGGACGAGGTACAGAAGGTCACACCGGATACGCCTGTTGAACCTCCAGCGGCTCCAGCGGCTCCCGCGGCTCCCGCGGCTCCCGCGGTTGCTGTTGCTGCCCCTGCTCCTGTGGCTGTGGCTGTCCCTGCTACTGCTCCAGAGGCCCCAAAGCTGGCTCCCACCGAGCCGACCCCCGCGGCGGTCCCCGAGGTGGCTTCCGCCGCGGCCGCGCCGGTTGATGATTTCGCACTCAGCAAATGGAGTTCTAAATAATATAGCGAGTTGGTGTAGGCATGATCGACGCCGTGGATGCAAAAAAGATTTTGGACCGGTCACTACAGCCAAAGCGCGAGGAGGTAAAGAGGCATGCCATGTTGCTCAGTCGCAAAATCAAAATTGCTGCCAAGCTCAAGCAAGACAACTGCCGGTACGAGGTACTAGGTGACATGATGAGCGTAGAACAGGTGTCTGCTATCGCGATCATGGTGGCATTTGATATGAAAAAACGAGGTTATAAAGTCAAGATTAGAGACAATGAGCTCCACGTTTCGTGGAAAAAAATAAAATAAATAGTAAACAATGAGACGACGATCTAGGAGTAGGACGAGGAGGCGGAGGCGGAGCAGGCGGAGGGGGAGGAGGAGCAGCAGGCGGCGCGCGATGGCGCCCGTTCCCAGCGGCGCACTGGCTTTTGCGGTGTCGTCCATGATGTTATACTTGGGTGCTCGATTTAAAGGCGAGGATACAAAAAAAATAAATTGATTAAATAAAGACAATGTCTCTGACTGAGGCCGAGATTATGAAGGGTAGCGGTCTCTGGACCCGCACGCCCTCGTCAGCGGACCGTGCGCCCATCAGGCACACCCAGCGCAATCGAAACTACGGCGCCATCTGGAAGCGCATTCAGAACGCGAGCAAGCGCAGCTCGCGGCGGCGACAAGCGGCGGGAACGACCGCGGCAGCGGCGGGTGGTGCCGGCGGCAGCGGCAGCATCGGAAGCTGGACGACAGTCGGGGGCAGCGGCAGCATCGCGAGCGTGGGCGGCGCAGGGAAGTACAGGAGGGGAAGCTTCAGCAAACGCTGGAAGGATCTGGGGAGGGTCGGCATGTCTAAATCAAGGTCACGTGTACGCAGTCGAAGTCGGAAGCAGCGGCGCTCGAGGAGCCGGAGGAGCCGGAGGAGGTCGAGGTCGAGGCGGCGCTCGAGGAGGCGCTCGAGGAGGAGCCGGAGGTCGAGGCGAAGGCGGCGCTCGAGGAGGAGGAGCCGGAGAAGGCGGTGGTGAGCGAGGACTTCAGCGAGCTTAATATTTTAATTTTTTTGGGTGGAAGTGGCGGCAGAGGTCGCGCCGGTAATGGTTTCTTCCTCTCATTCGTATCAATCACTGTTTGTGTCGGTCTGAAATCGCCGACAAGGACCCACGACTCGGCTAGCTCGGTCATATTTTATTTTTGACAGACACAAAAAAATAGGCATCAAACCATCATCGCCAACCCCTAAAAATCATTTTTGGGTGTTTTTGATTTTTTTGCTAAGCTTGGGTCATATGAAGCCGAGTCTAGTCAAAATCCCACCATCCAAAATGTTTATGATAAGTGCGCTCAGCGAAATCTACTTCAGCAAGCGTCGCTGGGTGGTGCTGTTTGATGCTTTACCAAATAAGCAAGGCTACTACAACATTCCACTGCTCCTCTCCGAGCGCGGCGACGTGGTCGAGATGCTACGCATCCACTCGAAGGAGTTCAAGCTCATCTCGGTGCTCATGTGGGGCGGCCATCGCTATCGCCCAGGACACAAGCGAATCTATGGCCACCCCCCTAAAGACGCCAACTTCTTCAGGTCGCCTTTGTTTCTCGGCGTCCTCCGGCGAGCAAAAATCACCGCCAAGCGCATCGACATCACCGAGGGCGACCTTGTCGAGATTAACGACGAGCACTGCCGCTTCCTGAACCGCTATCGCTGCTCTGGTCTCGAGCACGGTCCTTTCCTCGGGATCGTCGACAAAATCGATGGCTCGCGACTATACGTCAGATCGCGCGGCGTGGTGTCGCTGTTCACGATGGACGATGAGGCCGCGTCGATCGATGGTTTCTACACACCCAAGACCGCCGTCAACATCACCAACACACTCCAGCGTACTCTCTCGGCGCTGCTGGCCCAGCCGTTCGCCGATGCGTGCAGACAGCTGGAGGAGGTTGGCATTTATGGATTCAACAACCTGAAGAATAGCACGCCGGCAACCCCGAAGAAGTCTCCGCCGGACCTGATCGAGTGTGTGCGCCTGATGAAGCATCGTATCGCTGGCTTCATGCGAGATGTAGAATTGACCCCGAAGCCCATCTTTAGCTTTATCAGGGTGCCAAAAACGGAATAAATTTGTTTATTAGTAATAAAAACCAAATGTCACGCATCACGAAGCGCTGCACCAAGAAAATATGTCAAACAAACATCCCCAACGCGGAGCAAAAACGGAATTTGCTTTTCGTTGACCGCAATGGCAACATTGCCAAGAAACCGTACGCGCGCGGAGGCCGCGGCCGCGGCCGCAAGCGCGTTGTCAGCGCCAAAGCGATCAGCGTCAAAAGCAACCAACTGTACTTCCTGAAGAAGGGGCGGAACGGAAAGCTGCGCGTGCATCGCACCACCAAAAAGCAGTATCGCTAAGTTACCCCCAGTAGGCCATCCGGCGGCCGCGCCTCATGCGCCGCCGCTGCACGCGCATCCTCGCCACGCGCGCGCGCGCGGGCGTTGCGGGGTCGTCCCCGATCTCCTCCTCCGCTGTGTCGCCCGAAGGAGGTGCATCGGCCTCCGGGTCGTCGGTTGGTTCCGCAACCGGAAGCACCATATTATCTAGGCACTTTTCCAGATCGACGGGTTTGCCGTCACCCTGGTCGCACTTACTCCTGAGTGCCTTCATCAGGGCATCACCGTTTCGCGCCTTCTCGTGGAGGCGATTCAGGCACACCCCGATATCATCGCTGCTCTCACATTTGATTACGCTCATCCCGCGAAGGGCCTTCTCAAGTTGACTCTGACCTAGCCCCATTTTACTCCAGACAACAAATAAATTTATTGACTGGAATCAAGAGCGCTCATGTCACAGGTGAACAGCTGCGACGCATTCATCTTCGTGGAGAATGACAATTTAGACATGATCCGCAACCCGGGGATGACCAAATTCAGTGTGAAAATGAGCGAGCCGTTAACAGACCCCGAACTATGCCTGGACTGCCCCCCGCGCAAGTACCAGGAAATCGATACCGAGGCCTTCCTGCGTCGTTTCCCCGACCTTCGACTAGGCGCATCTAATTACCCCAGCAAGGAGTTCGCTAGGCGCAAGGCGAGAGAGATCGGGGACACGCCGGAGCGGCTGCGCTACGGCGGAGCAGAGCCCGACCGAACTCTGCTCGGGAGCACGCTCGGAAAGTACGGAGCCTACATTTACGATCACAGGAACAAGCGCTATGGTTGCAAAGGCAGCGACGCCGACCCAACCAAGTGCGTCGCCGAGTTCGAGGGCAAGGCTTACGATGAGTCGTGGTTCCGCGGACAACCCAACGTGGTTCGGATGGGCAACATCATCTATTGCAATCCCGAGCAGCTCTCAGACACAAACCACTGGTGCAGCAAGATCGCACAGGAGCACGCCACGGTCTCGGCGAGCGGACTGAAATTGGACGAGGATCTCAAGGTCTCCTTGAGCAAACCCGAATCCAGAGCCGCAGTGCGCTCGGCGGAAGGGGAAGAATTGAGAAAACATCGAGGGGGTTGCCCGTCGGGCTCCACTCTGGTCGAGACAGCAACCGGTCTAGCGTGTAAGGGCACTCCGTTCCGGCCAGCGATCGACGGTTTCGACATCACTCCGGCGCACAAAATTATCGGAGGTGATGACGTCATATACAAGAAAGCCACCACGCAGGAGGAGTGCGCTCGCATGTGCGCGACCAGTTCGTGGTGCAAGTCCTTTTCGACCCCCCTGAGTCCATACCCACCAGAGTGCTACCTATCGACGAGCAACCGCAAGAACCTCAAGTCCGGCGCCAAATACTCTCGCGACGGAAACTGGCTTCTACACGAGAAGCGACCCGACGCCACCACCGCCTACTGCTCGCTCCCGAACATGAACATGCACGGATCCACGAAAGCGTATTCCACGGCGTACCCGACCTGCCCTCGGTCCGGAAAACTGGATAGCATTCCGTACCAGTCACCTTCCTTCAACCAGATGGACTGCAAACTCTTCGCCGAGTCGAGAGGCACCAAGATGGAGGGACCCGGCAATTACGACTACACACCAAGAGGATGCACGTTTACCGACAAACACGTCCTGTGGAATTACAGGCACACCGAGCGAAACAAGCACGGGAGCTGGACCAAGGTCGACAAGCACAAATACTCCGAGCACCTGTCGGGCGATGGCCGCGACTACCGCGGCTACCAGAACAAAACGCAATCGGGTCGCAAGTGCGCCGCGTGGAAGGGCAGATTAGGAATCCGCGGCCACAATTACTGTCGTAATCCCAACGGAGCGAAGACCATTTGGTGCTACACCACAGATCCGTTTGTTCGTTACGAATACTGCAAACCATTTCCCACGACGCGCCCAGTTTTTTCTCGTATTTCGCGCCGACAAGTCACGAAAAAAACAAAGCCCAAGCCCGAAAAGTTCGACCGCATGTACACCGCGCCCAACCTCATCGACACGCTGCTCATGACGCACGGTCTGCATGGAACTGACAAGTGCACGCGAGCGGTGCCGAGCGCGGAGGAGTCGGGGCATCCGGCGACCATCTCCGCCAAGCACCGCAAGCCCGGCACCCCCAAAACGCTCAAGGAGTGCCTGAAGCTGTTGGACCGGGTCGAGGTGAACGCCGTGGAGTTCACGGCAGAAAAGCAGTGTTTTTTCACGGAATCGCAGAGGGCGGAGTTCCGCCCATCCAGTGACTCCAACGTGTTTACCAAGTACGCGGTGGCAGGAGCCCGCGGGACGCACAGCGGAACGCGCACCAAAAGCAAGCGGGCGCTGCTTCCGTGGGAAGTAAAGGATGAGGACTGCGTGAGCTGCGGTCACGTGGTCGACAATGCCGGTGTGTGCAAACTGAACTATGCAAAGTACATGCCGGACGAGTTCGAGACGGCGGCGTTCGCCCACTTTGACGAGGGGAGAAAGCTGCTGGCGCATGTGGGCGGCGGAGAACTCGAGCTCAGCGTGCACCAGGGTGGCACGAGCTTCGATATCGAGCGGGTTCTCAAGGGGATTCTAAACAAGAGCGGTGACGGGGGGAACGAAGCCACGCGAACGTCCTACCCCAGCATAGTGCAGAGAAAGGCGTCTCGGTATGAGCGAGTGTACACCAATCACAAGAACCTAGAGAGCTTCAAGAAGTTCCGCATCCAGCGCGGCGGCTTTGCTCCGTACCGAAACCTGCAGAGTGGGCTCAGCGATATCGCGGACGATTCGAAACAGTCGGTCTGGAGGGCTCGGCAGTCGGTGGGACCCGGGCTGGCCGAGCTCGAGATCCTCGTGGACAAGGGTGCCAACCCATCGAAGCTCGATCTACCCCTGGGCCGGTGCCAGGGCGACTGCGACGACGATAGAGACTGCATGCCCGGGCTCAAATGCTTCCAGCGAGAGAAAGGCGAGCCGGTGCCGGGGTGTGCGAGTGGAGGACCGGGGGACATCCCGGGACGCGACTACTGCTACGCCCCGATGAAATTCGCGTACAAGGGAAACGAACCAGCCCCCAACATTGTGAATAAATACACCCACGCACCAAAGTGTGGCGCCAATGGCTTACAGCAACTATGCCAATTAACCGGAACCATGTACCAAGGGAAAAATCAAAATCTAGAGGAGGCCATGAAGAGCTGCATTGAACTGGGCGATGAATGCAAAGCCGTCGGCTGCGATTCGAACGAAAGCTGGTGCCATCCTCTCAAAGTCGCGTCCAAAGACGTCCCTCTCTACACGGGTACAGGGAAAAATATGGGGTCTGTCTTTGATAAACGAAGTAGCGGGCATCAATTCGAGCTCCCCGGGGAGCAGGACCTCAGGTACCTGTATACGGGCAACCACGGAAGAAATCATGATTACGCCCTGGTCCAGGGTTACTATGCTGGGCAGCAACGGAGCAGAACGTGGCCAGACCGCATGGCGGGATACGAAAGGGGATACCCGTTCGCCAAGATCCTCTCCCGCAAGCCCGCTTTCGGAACTCGCGAACTCAGGGCTCTCTATCGCCGATATGACAGCGGCAATCACGACATGTGGACCAACACAGGAAAATACCCACACAATAAGATCGGATCCGGCTTCGCCCAGGGGTACATCTACGCCGACCCCATCCCGGGAGTCACCGTGCCGCTGTTTGATTTTTATGACCCAATCTCGGGAAAGCGCACCACCGGCATCAAGGGCATGAGCACCCACAATTCGCACGCCGGGGTGTTGGTCTTCAACGGAAAACGGTGTCCCGACTCGCACCCGCACTGGAGCGACGGCACGCTCGTGAAGGCCCAAGGAGACTACAAAGGCCCCGTCTGTTCCAAGTTCAAGTTACAGGAAAGGACCGTTTGGGACGGTCATAATTACTGCAACATCGACGGAGACCGCCACTGCGAGGTCGGGAGCTGGCGTGGAATTCTTCCGCCTTCGATGAAGGGGAAGGTGGGGACCCCGGCGAACCACAGTTTCGAAAAGGCCAAGGAAATGTGCGACAAGCACGCTGACTGCAAGGCAATCGTGGGGGCGTGGGGTGGCAAGTGGGCCTATTCAAAAAAGGATCACAGCGGCTTCAGCCCACACTGCGCCGGGTACCGCAAAGCAAAAGAGGGGTACAAGAATGTGAATGAGTGGACCTGCTGGCCCAGCGCGTTCGTGTACGACAAGCGAAAACGCACGCGCGGGTTCGACCCGGTCTACAAAATCGACATGAAGAACATCATTCCGGCGTTCGATCTTCTCGGCCACGCCGTTAAGCGCGACCACGTCGGGCCACTCGCCCCGGGTAAAACTCCAGAGGACTTTCGCTTCTGTGCGATGGGTGGAGACAGATGCCACGTCGCCGAGGGAGCCACGGTCGAGGTGCGCTACGGCAGCGGGCGCCACGGGTCGTTTACAAACGAATTCAAAACTGGATCGTTCATCTGCGGTGCCGGAAAACAGAAGGCCGACGGCTGGGAATCAAGTGCTCTCGAGAGGACCAAATATTCCTGCTGGATTCGAGGGCCTAAGCAGGAGGACCCCCTGCAGACCGACTTCACTACTCCTCGCAGCCACGCCGAGCTCGACCTCCGCTGCATGCTGAACAACCCGGACTACGCCATCGCCAAGTGGAGACCAGACCCGTGCACGAGTGGGAGCCCGTCTCTCGTGCGGAGCGAGATCCTGCCGATCAAGAACGACGGCCAGGAGTGCTGGAAGCAATGCGGCAGGAAGGGCGGTCCCTGCCCCGGCTTCTGCGGCGGCGGGCTCTGCTGCAAAGGAGGCTACGCTGAAGATGGCTGTCCCACTGAATGGCCCAGCGGCGACAAAAATCGTTACACCTGTCGACCCCGGGCGCCAGACGGCGTTAGCGGCAACACCCGCGAGAAGCGAACCTGCACCGCCGGGGTGGGTCTCGGCCGCAACGGCCACTGCGAGGTCTACGGAAGACTCACCGCCGTCGAGGACAGCGAGCGATGGGGCCGCGTGCGCCGCCAGGGCCTCGCGCGCCTGCGCACCGAGGCCAAGGTCTTCGAGGAGCAACTCAAGCTGCAGGCGCCCAGCTTCTCCACGCTCGAAAGCGCCGCCACCTGCCGCCTCCGCTGCGACGAAAGCAAAGATTGCGCCGCCTTTTCGGTCGACGCGCGCGGCGTGCTCTGTGAACTCTACCGTGAGATCCCCAAGGACCTCTCCACCGACAAGATTAAAGTCACCGACGCGTCCCAATCCAACCGCATCCTGCACATCAAGCAGGGCCCGGCTCCGCCCTCCACCACCTTCCGCTGCCCGAAAGAGCATCCCAACATGGCACACTACTCTAACAATCCAAAATGGAATGTCTACTGCTACGACAAGGGCGCTAGCGGAAGCGGCTGCCGCATCCCCGTCGGCGCCAGGCTCCCCGCCCCCTTCACCAACTCCAACATAGGAATCAACCCCCACGTCGGCCCCATCTGCGACGTCCCCGTAGACGTAATGCGCTACATCCCACGCGCGCGTTGCATCCGACGCAAGAACGATACAAGCATGTCGGAGCTCTTCGTGGAGCACGACGGCACGCGCTATCGTGCCTCTTGCCCGTACAACGCGGGGACCGAAAAGAAGCAGCGCGCCATCGACAGCGGTAGCGACAACATGACCATACCCAGCAACAGCAGCATCCTCGGTCGCCCCAACGGCTTCGACAACCGAGACCAGATCTGCGGTCTCCCGCTCGGTGGGCCAGATGGTTTCAGAATCAAGGGTGCGCCGCCTGGAGCGCTCGTGCAGGCGGCGCCCAACTTCGCTACATGCCCCATAGCTCACGAGCTCAAGAGCAAGGACAACGTTTTCGAGTTACCCAGTGGAGACCGGCTCCACGTCCACTGCCGCTCCACAGCCAATGAGCCGCCGCCGCACCTCGCTCGCGGGGACACCGAGCGCAGTACACCCTACGTGCACCTCGAGACTCCTAGTGGAAAAGAGCGCACCCTAGATTCGCTCCTGCGCTCCACCGCCGACCGCGCCTTTGCGGGAGACGGCCTCGGCATCTGGAACCGACGTACCAGCGATGCCGGAGTCACCAGCAGCCCCGCGGCCAAGCATTCCATCAAACGCATTGCCGCCGGGACCGGCGCCATCGCCGCGCTCACCGGCATTGCGCACGCCATCTCAAGCGGAGACAGAACCCATCCCTTCCTCGAAGCCGGCGACGTCTGCGCGCGCCCCACAACCAACGCCCATCGGCTCCCCAGCCGCGAGCTGCTCCACCAGTACCGCCGCGACGCCCTCAGTTCTCACGGCACTCGCGAGCTCTTCGGGGGGCTTGTCAGCAAGTGGCAAGTGCACGGCGAGGCCTGGGAGCGAGAAAAGAATATCGAGGTGGACTTTCTGGTCGACAAACCCAAATCAGAGAACGACGTGGCCACCTGGGCCATTGAGACAGTGCTCGGGGCTCCGCGAGCCAACCTGGACAACAAGGCCTCAGAAGGGTACTTCGACGATGAGCTCAGCCAGAGACTGTGTCGCTGCAATAAGACTTTCATGGGCGCAGGATGGGACTCCAATTCGTACACCAAGCGCGTCGATACCAAGTTGGGCAAGAAGCGACTCGACACCGCAGACAAACGCGTCGCATTCGTGCAGGACGCGCTCGAGTGCTTCGCGGTCCAGCCCAGCGATGTAAACACCGCCACCAAGTCCAGCGAACTATGGCGAGAGTACGTAAAACGAGAGCTCAAGCCCAAGGACGAGTCGCGGGCTATGGTAAGCAGACAGAAGGTGGCCAAGCTCGACGCCAGCGGAGTGCTCGAGCCGCAGAACGACACACCAGAATTCCTGGAAAATTTGTTTTTCGTTTCGAGGGGTTCCAAGAGATGCAAAAATAAAGGGAGAGAAGCATCGGGCGTGTATGGGTTCAAGGGAAACAAGGACAGAACTTGTTACGATTGGAGCAGTGGAACCGATGTAGTCAACGTCAGCCACTTCTCGACACACCTCAAGAGCTGGGACGAGGGGCATCTTGAAAATCAATGGAATTACTCGATATATGAAAATTTGCATCTCTATGAAGGCACGAGCAATCGCCCTGGCAAAAATAATGAATGGAAACGCAACTTTCACGGGTTCTTCAAGGGGAAGCACGAGAAAATGCACAAGAAGTACGCAAAGGATCCAGGAACCTTCTCCACGTACAACAAAAAGGTCTTTCGCCGGATTTTGAATGACGGAGCGAGTGGTGCCATCAAGAGTCAATTTCCAAAAATGAAGACGAAGCTCAACTTCTTGGGAAAGAAGCGCGCTCCCACCACCAACAAATTCGGAAACGGTGGTGTCGAAATTCCAAAGGGATCTCGGGCATTCAACAACAACGCTGCCATCAAGTGGGAAGACGATGAAGACCTACAGACCAGTCGGAGTGGCCGGTCACGCGCGGACATGTTTCTTGACACGCACGCCAATTTCATGAGCGCATCTGTTATCGATAAAGACATGGACTACGACCACGGGTACGAGTCGGAGGAATGCAACTTCCTCGGTTTAGATTGCGGGGGCAAGGACGGCACAAACACCAAGCGCAACACGCTGTCGGCCTACGTTGATACTAACGATCTCGACAAGCGCGTGATGGACCGCAGCGACCTGACCCGCCCCCTCGACCCGTTCACGGGCAAGACTCTGTTCTCGCTCGATGACTTCTCCGCGTCTAAGATCGAAATAGATTACTGCTCCTTCGCCCCCAAATCGCGCGTGTACTACCGTGAGTACAAGAACAAGGACGTGGGGGCGCTATGCAAGCGCCCGATCGCGTTCCTGGACCCGTCCAAAATATCCAGCGGCGTCTGCAAGGCAACGCTATACCGTCGTGCAAACAAATACCAAGGAGGTGGGGTGTGTCACGGCAATCAGGGGCTCGGCACCGAGGCCGACCACAAGGCCGCGTGTGAGGGCTCAGGAGGCACTTTCAAGGGCGGCGACGACCTCGCGTGTGTCTACGACGTACCGAAAGAGAATTTCGGCTATATCCAAGGACCACACGATGGCCGCGTGATCAACGCAATATCGTCTGGACCGGCGGTCGTGCAGAGTCGAGAGCAGGCACAGAAAATCTGCGACAACATGCAACAATGCTCGGGCTTCTCGATCGAACAAGGCTGTCCCATCAGCAAGGCCGGGAAGGATTGCGTTGTTAGGTTCTTGAAGTCACTCAAGCAGATGGAGAAGTCGGAGCTAGACCAAAGCAAAAATGACACCGTCTTTCTGAAGACGGGGCTGGTCGGGCCGCTCGAGCTCATGCGCACCATCTGCGACGATAATCCCGATTGCGGCGGGTTCACGTATGATAGCGAGGGAGGCAGAGCCAGCGCGTTTTATCGAACTTATTTCCCGAGGCCTGACGCAATCACGGACGGGTACAAGGGTCCGCTCGAAACGTGCCTGATCGACTCGACTAACGTGACGTATCACGAGGTAGACAGGGAAATCGTCTCGACACCCAAACTCTTCTCGGACCCGCTCTGCCAGCGCAAGCTCGCGGCGTCGCAGAAGGACCCGGCCACATTCCGAGCGTTTGTTTCGGGGGAGTCAGATCTCGCAGACAGAGTGTTCAAGGAGCACTGCCTCGCGTTTAGCCGCAACCCCAATGTTGGCTCGGGCAAGCCGTGGGGGGAGAAATCCGACGAGATAAAGAGCCGACTCAGGGCATCGTGCACGGGCGCGAACGAGGACGTATGCCGCAAAAAAAATCGGTGTCAGTGGCACCCGGCTGGCGTTAGTTATATCGCAGACGGGCTGTCGACGAAGGGCTTTTGCGATCTTAGAAAAACGATGAATTTCTCGAGAAGGGATTCGAGCGCGTGTCGCGATTTTGTCAAGAATGATAAAACCCTCAATGGCAAGCTAACTGAGACGATGATTGTGGATTTCCAGAAAAAATATCCGCACTTTCGCGAGTCGAGCTGCTCACGCGCAAACGCGATGGGCGTTGGAGCGGACAACAATATCGGCACGATAAGCGAAGAGTTCGGCTGCGTTCACAAACCCTGCAAGTTGCCGGGCGAGGCGTTGGTTACAAAAACAATTCTTGATCTTGGGTGTCAAGTCAACGTCTGCAACCAAACGATCGAGATGGGCAACGCCACGATTATCGGCCGTGATGGAAACGAGATTGCTACAAGCCAGAGTTGCAAAATAGGCGGAACTGAGAACATGAAGCCACCGGGTTGCAAAGCGTGGGTTGATTATGAGAAGCAAAAAAAGCAGGGGCTCGCGGACGAGGACGACGCGATCAATGCAATAAATGACTGCATTGCCGAGATCGGTGACTCGTTTCGAAAGCAACACAAGCTCCCGGAGACGTGCAAGATAAACATCAAGCTTCCAGACAACGCGGTAGGCAAAGAGCATCAGAAAACACTCGGAGGAACGCAATGTACCCCCGACGGAGATTGGAAGGCTTGCCTGGTTCCGAATCAAAAGGGGTGTCCAGCCAAGCTCACGAAGAGCTTTATGACATCTTGCCTCGACACGCTAAACTCGATGTCAGGAATCGCGTCGTATTCGACCGAAGTTACGACCAAGTGCACCCCCAACCCCGAGCAGAACGTTTGCTCTGGAAAGCAGCAGTGTAGAGCGAGCAACACGCGTAAACCGTGCATAGACGCGGTCCCCGCTTCCACCGTTGCGAAGAAAGCGACGATTGACGGCATCGAGTTCGCGTGTTACCCGGGATCAAAGGAAGTAAACTTCCCTATCGGTGTTGATGCGAATGGAGTGGGCGTGTGCCTATCTGCCGATGGTCGGCGGTGCGGATCTGGAGACAAGGACGTTGATTGTTCTACTTACCTCGACCAAGCGAAAGCAACACCACCCAAGAAAATCACGTGCGTGCCAGCGATGACGGATGAGTACACGCAGCAAACGAACTTCGGCACTACTCAAGGCTGGTGTGCGCAGCTGATGCACAAGAGCAAGCTAGGCAAGACCAAGCTCAGCAAGGGCGTGCAGTCGTTCTTTGACACCGTCGGTGCGGAATGCAACTGCAACAGCTTCTTTAGCAAGGTCGAACCTAATGACGATGCGGGCAAGCGCGCGCTATGCAGCCGCATCGCGGACACGTCCGAGGCAGCCGCGATCGACCCCAACCGCACGATCACACGACTCGCGTCCGCCATGGACGTGTATATGGCTAAGTCGGGGGTGACAAAGTCATCATGCATTCGATTGAATGTGAACGAGCACGAGAAGGATGGCGAGAAAGCACTCGACTTTTTGTTCACTATCACAGGCGACAAAGAATGCGTTGAGGGACAGAACGCCAAGGTGGATCCGCGAGACTTCTATGATACCAAACCAAAGAAAAAGGAAAATACCAACACGCTCGCCATCGCACTGGGTGTCGTCGGTGGCGCGATCGTTATTGGTGGTCTAGGCTACGCGATCTACATGGCTATGACAGCGAAGACGGCCACGGCGGCGGCGGGCGCGGGCGGCGCGGCGGCAGTGGCGGCGGCGGCGGTCTAGGATTTTTAATCGTCCCAGTCGTCGTCATCGTCGTCGACCGCCACCGGCGCAACGTACTCACGTCTCTGTTGAAGCCTCTTTTTCAACTCGGCCATCGGGTTGCCGGCCGGGCCCCGGAGGGGGGGCAACTCGCGCGCCGTCGCGCTCTTCAATCTTCGTTTTTGCTGTAGCTGCTCCATCAACGTCATCGATGATTTCGGCCGAGAGGCTCGCGAGCGCTTCTTCCCGCTGACGCGCGGCATGGGCGCGGAGCTCGCTCGCACCAGGACAGGCGGCGCCATCATCGCCGGCGGGGGCGGCGGCGGCTGATTCATAGCGAGAACAACCGGAGGGGGTCCAACCGGCACACCCTGCTGATTCACTCGAGGCGGCGCGATCGGAGGCATGTTCCTCTGTGATTCAAGTCTCTCCCGCAAAAGCTCGACCTCCTTAATCAATTCCACATTTCTATTTTCGATTCGGTTCAACTCATCGTCCGATAGTTTTGACTTTAGCTTTTTTTCTAGGTCTTCATTTTCTTTGATCAACTTTTCTACACGCGCGCGTGCGTGGAGGGCCTCTTTTTCGGCTTGTTCTTTATCGTGTTCAAAGCCTACGTTTCGCTCCTGTGCGATTTCACTCACCAGGCGATCTCGTTTTGATTTGCTGTATTGGTAGAGATTTGATCCGAGCGAGCCGACCAGAAGGGCCGCGAGAGGAACCGTGGCACCGACGATAGCGCTCTTCCTGCGCGACTTCGAGCGCTTTCTGCGCGACTTCGAGCGCTTTCTGCGCGACTTCGAGCGCTTCCTGCGCGATTTCGTTCGACGGCGGCTGTGTCGGCGCGAGCGGCGCGAGCCACGTCGCTTGGAGCGGCTTCTGGAGCGGCGGCGAGGCATTCTTTACATAATGAAATATTTTTAAACTAATTGAGCTCAATCATAAGTGGACAAGCTCCACCACACGTCAAAAACCGCCAGCGCACGCTGTAACCGCAGTGGGCACAACCCCTGTCTCTAAACTCGGCAAACAGCCTCTCCAGCTCGCACACGCAGGCGTCGTAGCGGCGACGGTGCAGCCGCGGTTCCCCCACAACCATATCTCCGACAAGCTGGCCGAGGTCGCGGCGCAGAATGCGGTAGCGCGTCATCTCTGTGACTGCTCACCACATTTAATTTTCGTCCTCAACCTCCTCGCGCGCCACCTCGCGCACGCCTTCGCTGCAGAGCCAATCCTCGAGCGCCTCCACCGTCTCGGAGCGGGCGCAGCCGCAGGCCACGGCGATCGCCGTCGTGGTCGTCACCCCCAGCGTCGCCAGCACCACGCAAATCACCAAGTCCAGCATCTACACCTCCGGCGTGGAATTTTTTAGGAAAAGTTCAGCCCGTAATTCCGCGCAGAAGATGCGGGTCGTTAGCGTAGACCGGCGGGTCCCATTCGATCCGCGCATCTGTATCGAATAGAGTATCCTCGAACGGACGCACCGGTCTCGTTTCCTCTCCCCGCACGGCCTTTACGTACGTCGAGAAGGCACCTCGCAGCTCCTTTCCGGTCGCCCCGCCCGTCTCTCCGGCGGCCCGCGCCATCGCCACGATCTGATCTCTGCAGTAGCTCCCTCGGTTGTTCGCCCTCAATGTGATTCGCTGCGCCTCGTAGATGTCTCTGACCAGCTTCTGATCGTTCTCGCTCCGCGCACTTTCCAAATAATCAGGCCACCTCGACCATTCCTCGGCACACCCAGCCATGAACACCACGCGCAGCGGCCCGGACGGGTTGCGGATGCTGGGGTGTCGCAGCAGCTCCCTAAGCTGGTACGCTGGGCCGGGGGCGTACTTAAAAAAATTGGTCCACTCCTTCCGGAGCCGACTCACCTTTCTCCCGTCGTTGGCCGATTGCTTCGAGTCCGTCACTGGATCTAGTTTCTTCATTACTGTGGCGCTGCGGCTCTTCGGGATGCGGTAGGCATCAAATTCTTTGAACTCGTCGAAAGTCACTATATGGTTGTGCGCCATGTCACCCGGAAAGTAGACGCGAACGAAGGGCGCGAGGTTGCCTCGGAGCATGAAGCCCAGGTCGCGCATGCTCTGCGCAAGGACTACGTCCTTATCTGCGCCCATCATCAGACAACTCTGCGGGGTGAAGTAGACCAGCATGATTCCCTCTGGGATCTTGGTTGTGAGCGCCCTGTGGTTTGTCGCAAACGACTCCTCAACGTTGCGGCGATCCCTCGACGACTTGGCCTTCTGTGGCGCCACCTTACTGGGATTGGTATCGTCTGAATAGCGCATGTAACCTCGCATCATGATGTGCATTGCCAGCCAGACGTTCTTTCCACTGGAGTTACTGAGAGCGCGGCGGATCACGCTCAAGCTCGGGACGTTGCACGGCGGTGGGTTGCGGAGCATGGCGTCGGGGGGAAGAGCCGGGGGTGCGCGAGTGCGCCACCAGGGGAGGCGGGTGTTTCTGGGGGGTAGGTCCGGCTGGGTGGCGAGGGAGCCGAGCTCATCCAGGTACGTCCCGGGGCTGCGTCCCTCCGGCCAGTACTTGGCGTCGTCCATGACGATCTCGTCCTTGGACCCGTACATGGGCCGCCAGTCTTTTCCGCGGTAGCTCTGAGGGTATACGGGGACGCGCTCGGGATCGGAGGGGAGGGTGGAGGTGGTGGGGGGAGTGGAGGTGGTGATGCGGGGGGGGGGAGTGGAGGAGGTGGACTTAGACTTGGACTTGGACTTGGACCTGGACTTGGGCTTGGACTTGGACTTGGATTTGGATTTGGACCTGGATTTGGATTTGGACGAGCTACGCGTGCGCGTTCGCTTTTTGACTAGTCTAACCTTTTTAAAGGGTAGCGACCCGTATTTCACTTCCAACGAGGGAGTCAATTTCGTAAAGTCAACATTCACTCGACCTCCGTCAAAGTTGTAGATTGTCCCGATCGCGCCGTTCCACTTGGGGTTCTCGTGAACGACCCGAATCGTGTCACCCTGATTCAGATCTTTTCGCGTTGGCGTGCTCGCACGGCGCCTGCTTCGCCTTCTTGAGCGCGAGCGGGAACGGCGTCTGCTCCGCCTTCTTGAGCGCGAGCGGGAACGGCGCCTGCTCCGCCTTCGTGAGCGCGAGCGGGAACGCTTTCTACTTCGCCTGGGCATTATACACGTAGTCAATGTTTTTTTACCCCAAAATCCATTTTCTAAAAAATCTTACGCCCTAAATCGTTTCGCTAAAACTGTTGTCAAAAATCAGAATCACGGAAAGATGTCAACCACTGTGCTCTCCTTTCCCGTCACGGGACAGGATTACACCGTGGATTTTGAAGTTATCAAGGGTGGGGCGGGGGAGGCATACATCAAGAAGGCCATCGGCGCGAAGGGGCGCTTTAGCCCGGAAACCACCCGCGGGATGCGCCTCAAGCTCTACAACCCGGACGACCCAGAGACCCGCCCCAATGCAAACGCCCTCATGATGAAGGCGATGGACCTCGACTTCGATATCGCGAACATCAACGAGCTCACTATTGAGCACAAGGATAACAGCAACCGTCACTCCAACCTCGCTGAAAAAGCCCGCGTGCAGGCCAACTACCGCTACTCCAAGGTAGGACTCTACAAGGACGTTTTCAACAAGGTTATCGGGTGTGGAAAGAAGGCGCTGAAGAAGGACAGTCGCGGACTCGTCAATCCCCTCCCCGGGGTCTGCCTCCCCGCCGACAAGGTGCGAGTAGTCTACACCCTGAACTGGTTGGTTGGCGGTCAGAAGATGCGTGCGGTGTGTGTCCCATTTCTGGACAAATACCGCAGGAATGATTTTGTTTCTCAGAGGACCCTACCTCGCTTCACCCTCAAGGAGGTGTGGACACAATTCCAGGCGGAACGCATCAAATACGCAATCGAGAGAATTGCGGAATTCGATGGATCAGGCGAAATTCGCATTGTTGATGGCAAGCCAAAATTCCAGGTCTATTCTCCCGATGAGATCAAGAAAATCATTCACCTGTGCCTCTCCATGCCATCTGACGAAGAAATTGAGGAGCAGAAGGCATACATGATTGCTGCGAAGGAATGGGAGAAGAATAAAAAGTACCCACCCATAACGGAAGAGACAAAGGGTCTCGTGCGAAAGTCGGTCGCAGAAGCGAAAAAGAAAGGTTGCAAATCCAGGAAGTGCCTCGTGTGCGGATGGACCAACAAATCCAACAAACTATCGCAGTTGAAGTACCACCTGAAAAAGCACCTCGGGTATGGTGGTGTCGTGCACAAAAAGCGCAAATACGAGGAGTGTTTTGAGTAAATTGTTTTAGTGTAACCTGGCCATGAGTTGAACACGTGCCAGGTTGAACTTACCTGTTGTTGGGCTCCATTCGGACCGATGTGACCGAAACATAGTCAATTAATTAATAAAAAGCGCGCAAAAACATGCAAAAACCGATTGAACAAACCATTTACGAGCTGAAGCTCACAGACGACACGCCGCTGGAGATGCGCACCACATTGTAGTTGATCGCGAACACGAAGAAGTCGTACGCGTACGCGAGCGCCTTCGAGAACTTAAGGTTAAGGTGAATGTTCTCGATCCTGGAGCAGTTCAGGGTACCGCTGGGGTTCAGCTTCTCGGGCTCGAGGCCGAACGAGTAGCAGTAGATGAACTCCTTGAACACATTAGTGTGGGACACATTCGTCGGATGAATTAGTCGAAAATATTTGGGGTCTAGTGCCATGACACGCTCATTGGAGTTGAGGGTGAGCTGGGCCGTGGAGAAGAAGTCGCCGTTGGCCGTGCCCATGGTGGTGCCGTCCTCCTCGCCGGAGAAGTTGTAGTACTGCAGGTACCAGGAGTTGGCGGAGTTGCTGGAATCAGCGAAGTTCTGCTTGCGGCCGAACCACACGAACTCGGAGCACATGTGGTTGAAGTCAAGGCTGTGGGAGAACTGGGTCACGCCGATGGGGATGGACGCCTCGGACTTCTGGATCTGCTTGATCAGCTGGTAGTGCTCGATGGTGGCCAGGGTGTTGCGGATGCTATCCGGAAGGAAGATGTACTCGCCGATAGCCTTAATATTGTCGATCACCAGGAGACCGCTGTCGCCGCCGGGGATGCCAGAGATCTGAGAAAGAGCACCGGTGCTGGCGGTCATCTTGTAGAGCTTGTTCTTGTTTCGGAGCTTGATCTTGAACTTGATGTCGGACAGGTGCAGCGCGACCAGAGGCACGGCGTTGCAGTAGCTGTTGAACCAGAAGGGCAGCTCGATGTAGAGGCGCTGGGGGGCGTGGGGGAGCGCCTCCAGAGCGGAGTCGATGCCACCACCGTCCGAGGTACGGCCGGTGAACTCCTTGGAGCGGTGCGAGTACGGCTTGCTCATGGTGTCCCAGACGTGGCACCACTCACCGGGGATCTGCAGGTGCGTGACCGCGCCGATCTCCATCGTGAGCTCCTCGATCATGGAGTGACCGAGATCCTCGACCTGTGCAACGTACGAGGCCGTGACGTTGCCCTGGGCATCGACGATACCGTAGCTGGCGGCCGGCGAGGCGGCGGCGATGTCCACAACCAGGTAGCACTTGGTGAACATGTCCGACGAGTAGTGCACGCTGAACGTCAGCGTCTTCCCGTAGTTCTGCGTACCCGTAGGCTGGATCTCACGAGGCTCAATGGAGAACGGAGCGGGCTTTGTGACACTGCACTTGAAAGGCAGAAGGCTTGAGCTCTGCGTGATAGCGTTCTGCGAGCCGAAGGACGCGAGCTGGGAGAGAGAGCCGGAGCCGCTGGCGCCCTTGAGGATGTGGCTGACGGACACCACGTCGAGATCCTGGACCTTGGCCTCGTCATTGAGGAGCTTGCCGTTGGCCTTGAGCTCAAAGTCGACAGACTTGGAGATGGCGAACTTGTCGCTCGCAAGCTGCTTGAGCTCAGCGACGGTGACGTTCTCGTTGACATCAACGAGCTGGGACTCTTGGAGGTTGTTCAGCAGTAGCTGCATGCTGTGGTTGTTTTAATTGATAACAACATTATTTTTTCAAAGGGTTGGACGTTTCAAAAAATGACGGTAAGAGTGACTAGGGTGGCCCCAGTCATGATTCCCCTAGTCTGGGGGGGTCGAAATCGATTTTTTTCTGGGACACACGCCTTAAGTTGTTGACATCAAATTATTGTCAAAATTAAAAAGTCAAACGAAATGTTTGGAGGGAGTGATCCGACCTCTGTCGCGCTCGCGAAAGCGAAACGCAAGGAGGATCTAACTGGTGTGGAGATGGAGTTGGTTGCTAAGGTGAGCATCTCTAGGGGAAGCACCGCAAAGGGATTCAAGTGTCTATTTTGCATGAAGGTTTCGAAGCGGAAGGAGCACCTGAAAACGCACATGAATGCTATGCACCTGAATGTTCGCATTCCCTGTCCGGTGGAAGGTTGCACGAAAGGTCCCTTCTTTTCGAAAGCTAACCTAAGCACTCACCACAAGCGCTGCCACCTGAAGTTGACCCCCTACGAGTGCAAGGAGTGCGGCAACGAGTACGCAGCGAAGCAGCAGATGGAGGACTGCATGTTGAAGCACAGGGGCATCAAGGCTTACGAGTGCGAGTATTGCCCGAAGGCCTTTCCGTCTGCCAGCGAGTTGTCTGTTCACCGCCGGGTACACACAGGCGAAGAACCATTTGCATGCAAATTCTGCGCCAGGACATTTACACAATTTGGACACAAAAAAAACCACGAGCGCGCGTGTGTTGGGGAGAAACCGTTTGCGTGTGAGGTATGCGGGCACGCCTTTTCGATAAAGTCGAACCTGGTGACCCACATGAAGACGCACCTAGAGGGGAAGCGCACCCTTGCAGAGAAGCGCGTGAAGGAGTCGAAGCTGCGCGACTTCCTCCGCTCGCTGGGAAAGTCTGAAGAGGAGCTGCGAGAGCGGTCACTGCTGGCGACGCCGAACTGCGGCGGAGGCCGGATCAGCCTGGACTTCTGCTTCGTCTCCCCCGAGAAGAAGACGGTGACAGTGGTGGAGTGCAACGAGTACTGGCACAAAACGTACGACCCCAAGAAGGAGAACTGGCGCGATATCGCGACGATCCGGCGCCTGAAGCACCACTACCCCGGGTATGGGGTGCTTGTGATCCACTGGAACCCCGACATATACACGCTGGACGGCGTCGTGCAGTGCAAGCGCGTGAACGGGCAGGGGTGGTGCGACCTGCACAAGGGCTGCGAGGAGGCGTACACGGTGAAGCAGCGCTACGGGGTGCTCTGGAACGAGATGCGCGCCCCGCTGGAGGGCGAAGCGCGGCTGGTGTGGATTTGCTACCCGGCGCGCAACAACGAGATCGAGCACCTGCGCGACGCCGGGAGGGAGATGGCCGCGGGCGAGGACCCGGAGGGCGTGGGGCGGGACTGGATGGCGCTGTACGCGGAGCGCGCGATCGTTAGCTAGGGCTAGTGTCTCACAAACGAGAATTTAATTTTGTCATTGTCTCCATTGACAAGAAAGACAGTGTCGGCTTCCTCCTCCGTTGTCACCGTAGTAATCATTTTGCCCACGAAGTGCCAATCTTGGTGAATAACATCGGAATCGATCAGCAAAACCATACGAGGGTTTACCCTGATTCCGATAAGGATCAAATACCCATTGACCATCTTCCCAACCACCAAAACACCAGATGCGACTCTTGTCGTCGTTAGTATATGGGGGAATGCATGTTTCTCCAAGAACATTCCATTGTGTTTGTGGGCCCAGCGATCCACAAATCCCTTGTTGATACGATAACTGACCATGTGCATTCTCACGGGTGGAGGGGGCAGAACTTCACCCACTCTAAACGCCCGCACCCCAAAAAAAGCCAAGTATTTTTCATTTCCTTTGGTAATTGAGTATTCGGGTATTTTGATAACCGAGTTTTTAATCTTAAGAATTAGTTTTCCACTTGCACCGAAAACGTTTGTGCCATCGTCGTCGTTCGAGTCGATTTTTGAATGATGAATCCATTCAAATTTGTTTGGAGTATAAACTAATGCTCGTGGGGGTATCCTTGCCACCACGGGCTTGGGAACATAGTCAAGGCTTGGAACCAATTCATAATTGTCTCTTTTTGTCTCCCTCATGTAAACTGGCACACCTGGCACCATTGTTCCATAATAGTCCAATGGACCCTCCTCCAAAATTTCTAAATTTGCTCCCTTGCGATCGACAGAAAGGTCACCAATAAATTTTTTGAGTTGCTTGAGCATTCGGGGGGATTTCCCCCTAATGTTTTCTGGTAACCTGGTCAAAAAATCATTTACTTTATCTTTAGTTATTCCTAGTATATATGTTCGATCTCCTTCTAATCGTTTTATGATTCGACGGAGCCTTGAAGTAAGTGCTCGACTTGTGCTTAAATTATCGACCGAGATACCGGAAATGCGAGCGGACTTACTCCTGGACCTACTCGGACGTCTCTTGACGCGCGATCGAGACCCTTTCGACCCACGGGACCTAGTCCTGGACCTTGATCTGCGCGACCGCTTGCGCGACCGCCGCGACCGCTTGCGTGACGTCGTACGATGCATTTAATTAATGTAAACATAATTAAATAATGAGTCTCGCTAGAAAGAGAGCGCTCAGCGCTAAATATTACGATTCAGAAGAGTGGAAGATTAGGTGTGCCGAGGAAGCACCGGACCAATACGCATTCACACCTATTTTTAAAGAGCTTGCGTCTTTTAACATTTTCATATTCGACTCACAGTCGGGACACACAAATCGTGGGAGAGGGTACATTTACAAACAAAGATCATACATCAATGCATTCATCCCCAAGGGGTATGCTACCTTTTTGATTGAACATATCAATTTAAATACGGATCATGTCGCAATGAGAGTGGGGATCACGGCAACTGACGCTAACAACAGAATTACAGTTACTAAACAGCGCAGGGGGAACGACCAAAAGTGGAGGACCATTACCCGACTAGACATGAGTATACCAATGCAAATATTTGATCACACGTACAGGGAGCGTTTCGGGTCCGACAAGGATATTACAAAGTTTCACATGGTTCAGATAATTGATAGTACGTACTCCAGAAAGGGTAAGTTGTACAAAGACGTACTAAGGAGTGTTAGACAAAAACGATACACACACAAATACCTTAATTGATGACGCTACCTGACGTGAAAAGGAAACCAATCCTTTAAATTTTTTATCATTGATGGAGCATTGAACGACTTTATGCTCTCTCTGACCAACTTCCAAGATGTTCTACCCAAACAGTCGTTGTTCCGTGTGGTAAGACCTTCCCAAAATCCACATAATGTTAAATCTGCCAGATAGGCCGATCGATTGGACCTCGTTGATCCAACCAGTCGCTTGTATTTACTGATTGCCGTTTTTACAGACTTGATACGACCCTTGCGAATCCGCTCACCAAGCTTGTATCCCTTTCGATATTCACCCCACTTGGAATACATCGGTATTGGGTAGCCGCTTTGGAAGTACACGATTCGCCCGCGGCGTGAATTTGCGGTGTACACATTCATTGTTTTTTTTTCATACGCGAATGGTCTCCGCTCGAACATTGCCCTCAATCCGTTGTGCCACGCCGCTTCCTCGCTCCACCGCTTTTCGGCCCTCTTTGTAGACACCCCTGCTCCTTTCTTGCGTCTCGACCTCGAACGTCTACTCTTACTTCTTCTTTTCGATCTCGATCGAGGCATTTACTACCACAAACAATAAATCATTCAAACAACAAATGAATTTTGTTTCCATTAAGAAAATGAGCCGACGACGCAAGCGCGCCGACCCCGGCGTTCCCGTCAATCTCGAGAGCACCATCTCCAAGCTGGTACAATTCGGAAAGAAACGCATAGGAACCGAGATGCCAAAGATCCCAGAGGCCGACGTGGTCGCCATCATCGCCAAAGCAAAGTACATCTTTGCGGAGCAGCCAATGCTGTTGGAGCTGGATCCGCCAATGGTGGTGCTCGGGGACATACACGGCGATCTGCAGACGCTGGTACAAATCTTCGAGACCGGGGGCAGCCCGCGAAATACAAACTACGTTTTCAATGGCGACTACGTGGACCGCGGCCGCTACTCACTGGAAGTGATTCTGTTATTGTTCTGTTTCAAAATCTTGCGACCGAAAAACTTTTTCTTGCTGCGCGGAAACCACGAGGCAGAGATGACCACCAAGCAATACGGCTTCGAGGCCGAGGTCTTCCGCAAGCAATCGCGGAGGGTCTACAAATTGTTTTTAAGCGCGTTCAACGTGATGCCCGTGGCCTCGCTGATCGCCGACCAAATATTCACGTGTCATGGCGGGATCTCATTCAATATGGATTCATTCGATGATATCCGGAAGATCAAGCGACCCACCGACATCCCACTGAAGGGCTTAATGGCCGACCTCACCTGGAGCGACCCCACGCACCAGATCGACGGCTGGGCAGAGCACAGGCGCGGAATCGGCTACGCATTCGGAAGGGCGGCTCTGACTGAATGGATGGAGAAGCACGGCGTCACGCTGGTGATCCGCGCGCACCAGGTGGTGCAAGACGGCTACGAGTTTTTCGCGAACAAGCGTTTAATCACGATTTTTTCGGCTCCAAACTACACCAACCACTTCGACAACAAGGCCGGGATGGTACGCATTACCAAGGATCTTCGCCTGAGTGTCAAGACGTTGAAAGCGCCCAAGAAGGCGGCCGCGCTGACCTGGGGTACTTACACGCAAAGCAGCAGCGGTGAGCTATTGCTAACTCCCCCACCAAAGGTCTCTTGATTTATATTATATGCTTATTGTAAAACCGAAATAACAAATGATGATGTCGAGGCCGAGCGTGCCGAGTACAAGTGAAACAGTAACCACTGAATCAACTAGCAAATCTCAACTACAATCACAATCGAAATCCGGATTGGGATTCAGACCAATCGACGTTATTGTTCCCAGAAGGACGAAAGGAAAGAAGCGCGGGCGCACGCCGTCGAGAACGCAGATGCAATATCGAACAAAGAAATCCAAAATTAAACTCAATCGAAATAAGAGAAAAAGGAATGTAACTCAGGTCTTCGACGCCCCTAATAAGAGACTCAGAGTGGTCTCATCACCCAGAGCTAGAACGCCACCTCCCAAGAAAACCCAGAAGAAGAAAAACCCAGCCACGCCTCGAAAGATCAAAAAGAAAAAGAAGAAAAACCCCGGCCGACCAGTTTCGGTCGTTAGTCCTCGCTCGAGGTCGCGATCGAGGTCGCGCTCACGCTCGAGATCACGCTCGAGATCACGCTCGAGATCACGCTCGAGATCACGCTCGAGATCACGCTCGAGATCACGCTCGACAACCCCATCATCTCCGACAATCAAACCCATCGATTCATTCGGAAATGCCGAGTTGCTGCTTCAGAACCGCCTCACAAATTTCCTCACTCAATCGGCCAACCAGAGGACGCAGGATGCAGTATTTGCGAACTTTGAGAAAAGCCGACGCGCCAGGCAGCGTGCCCTAGTTGCTGGGTGGAGCGCCGCGGCCGCGCGTTATGCCCACGCCAACGAAATGGGCAAGTACAGAGATATGCAAGCAATGCTCACGCGCCTGCGCTCCCAGAGTAGTAGTGATTCCCCGCAGTTGCGCACACGCCACGCCCAAGAGAAGAGAGCTTTTCGATCAGTCCAGAGTGCCATCGAAACCGAACATGCGAAGACTATCAGAATGTCGACGACACCAGAAGAGAAAAGGGTACTAAAACAATTGGCAAAGGAAGAAAAGAATGTGATTCAAGTAGCTCGGCGCCGTATGACTGAGCAGCAAAAGAAAGAGACCCGAGATGCTGTTGTCCAGGAGAAACTCGATCAAAAAAATTTAGATGCAGTCGCCGCCAATGTCCAGAGGGCAAAGGAAAATGAGGAAAGGAAATTTGCGGAGTTAGCAAAATACAACAAATCTCTAAGAAGCATACCCAAGCCCGCCATAATTTTGGACTCGACGGGAGAGGTTAAGCGGCGTCCCAGCCAAACCACCGTCACGGTCACGGCGAAAACCATACCAATTTCAATCACAAATAAGTGGAAGATTTTGAGGGAAAAACTCAGGGATGAAGAACAACAGAAAAATCAACAACTTAACATAGATCGCCAAGCACAGGAGTACCTGGATCAAGAACGCCTGGATCAAATGCGAGCCTACAGGGAGTATGAAAAGAAGCAAGAGGTGGAACACGATTCGTATCTCCGAACGTATCTGCAGACCGAGAGTCAGAAAAGCATGATGCAGAAACGGACGGCGGCACTTCTTGAAAACCTCCGAAAAAAGAACGAGAGAAGCTGGAAAACGAAACTCCATAGGAATCGATTAGTGGCAGAGAGACTGACGTCGGTAAACCAGCAACTCACGCAGCTTGTACAGAGTGAAACCCAAGAAAGAAAGAATACGCGAATGGAAAGTATTCAGGTTTTGGAGGAGGAGCAGCGCAGAAAAAGGGATTTGTTTTTAAAATCTCTCGGCGAGAAGGCGCCGGAAATCATTGCAAAGAACGACCGAAAGCTCAAGAGTGAGCTCAAGCAACAATCGGGTTTCATGACAACCCTAAAAAATTTCACCAACGCCGCGCAGCGCGCCGTTTCATCCGCGTTCGCGTCCATGAGGAGAAATCCTGCTACCACCACCGCAATCGCTGCAGCTGTTGCATTGGTTGCTGTTTCCCTTGCATATCCAAACATGAGTATAAAATCACAGGCGCAGGCCGCTGTTGACTATGTCATGGGGAATCCATCGGCACAAAATCTAGCCAGTGGTGACTCTGCCGCTCAGGCAAGAGAATACATCAGGGCTACCAGGCATTTCAACAAATCACCGACCAATTTCCCGCCCGCTCCTCCTCCGCCGCCACCGCCAGCTGGTAATCCGAAAGCCTTTTTTGGGTTCCCGCTCCCCGGCGAACCGCTGGGCCGTGGGTCGTACGGACCTTCGGGAGCAGGATCGTTCGCGAAAAGCTATGGCGGCCAGGGATTCACGAGTCTAGGGGGGCAAACCCGAGCCGGGTTCGAAACGCCCGCGAGAGGGTGGACCTCAGCCGTACCGCCGGCCAGCGGCGGGGGCGGCGGGGGGATTGATTGGCGAGGTTCCGGATTCAAAATATTGAGCGCAATCAGCGCTGCCGCGACGATAGCTCAGGTAGGCATGGCGTTCGCCACTGGTGGTACCAGCGCAGCGGCGCAGGCCGCAATTGTTCCAATTATTGCGAACACTGTACCGATGGGAAGCGTCGCGACGGCTATCGGGTTCGACAAAATGGTCACTCGAAGCGCGGCCCCCTGGCTCAAATATCTAACGGGCTACGTTGCGAACACCGCCACAAACCAAGCCACCGCCAAAGCAATCGAGAATTTAGTCATTCCAAGCATGAAGAATGCACCTCTGATGTTTCGTCGGCTATTCTAATGAGATTAGGGCCAAACGTCTTAACCAGCGACCGAAATTTTCTAACATAGAGATAAAAATGGCTACAGAGCAGAAAATCGACCCACGCACCGCGCTAGTCAACGGGCTCAAGGGAGCAACCGATAAGCAATCCTACCTGGACGACCTCGAGAAGGGGCTTGACGAATCCAAGAATGCGATCACGGCCGAGTTCCTCGCAGCGGTGTATGGGAGCGGCGTGGCCGACATGAAGATCGAGGCCAACGCCGAGAAATCAAACGCGGCTCTCGAGAAGGGCGTTCAGTTCGGGTCGACAACCTGTATCATTGCCAAGGGAGAAAAGACCGAGGACCCCGCCAAGGCCTCCGATTATTTTAACTCGGCTCTGGATGCTGGCGACTACCGCGCGGCCAACTCGCTCGGCGTGATTGCGCTTCGAAGCGGAAACCTGACGGAGGCTCTGGCGAAATTCGAGCTGGCGGCATCTCACAAAGTGGACCGTGCCCACCAGAACCTGCTCATCACCCGCATGCAGGCGGCTATGAATGCGCAGCAGCAGGCATTCGCTTACATGCAGAAGGCGATCAGCGTGTTCGCCGCACGCCCGCCGCCGAGCGCAGAGAAGGAGAAGGAGACGACGGAGGAGAAGAAGGAGTAGAGTCGAAAATTATGTTTAGGGGTCAAAATCGATTTTTAAAATTTAGTGTGATAGGTCAACCATCAAAATAGTATCCATCAAAATTTCAATATGAGCACCCCATCTGTCGCTGACTTTTTTGAAAAAATGCATGGACCGGCCCCACCACCGCCGCCCGCGGCACCGGTGGTGATCAACAATATCAACAACATCACCATCAACAACAACTACGCCGCGCCCGCACCCGCGGAATCCTCGCGCCCGCGCCGCGCGGCGGCGGAGGCCGGGGAGCGCAAGCGCCAGGCGGCGGAGGCCGGGGAGCAGCCGAAGAAGAAGAAGAAGCGCAAGCGCGGCAAGAAGAAGAAGACGAAGAAGGAGACCGAGGCGGAGAAGAAGGCGCGCGAGAAGAGGGCGGCGCAGATCAGGGCGAAGAACGAGGCGGCTGCCAAGCGTACGCGCGAGGCGGTTGCGGCGGCGATGGAGAAGTATGCCGACGACGACTCCGTGCTCGTCCAGGGCGTCACCGGTGGAACAATGTTCATCGGAAAGGACCTAAAGAAACAGATCTGGAAGCATTTCAGTTGGAAATCAACCCGATTCCCGTGCGTCAATAACGGTCGTCTGGTGTTTGGTCATGATGGACATTTTGGCACATTCTTTTCCAAGTTTGTAATTTCCAAGTTGAGCACGGCTGACCAGGCCAAGGCCGAGGCGATCGGCTTCATCGTCAACGGCAACAAGGGCGCTGTCGCAGAGCACGATACCAACCTGAAAACGAGCTTCACGAAGGAGGACGTCCACAAGCTTGTTTTGCAGGCAACGAACTTGAAGTTCCGAGCGGAACAATCGACAAACAAGGCGAAGAAAGCGTCGCTGTATCCTGGTGTCAGGTGGGATCCGGTGAAAGAGAAGTGGAGAGTCGAGGTGACCGACCCGGCTTCCAAGCTCACACCCAAGAAGCTAGTGCGTCCAAGCTTCAACCCCGATCAGAAGGACGTATCCTGCTACTTCGAGAGCGAGACCGACGCGCGCGACGCCGCGCTCACGCTGCTCGACTTCCTCTACCAGGACGAGGACTTCGCCGCGCACCGCGCGTACGTGGAAATCTACGATTCTCGCGGCGAGTTCGCTCCCGTGCTCCGCGTGGAGGAGAAGCTGTCGACGCTACTGAAGGCCATGCGCCCGGACATAGATTGGGATTAATTTATTTTTAGTGTGATTAGTAAATGGGTTGTCTTGTCAGCTGTCTTAGAGATAAGGAGGAAGCGGCGATTAGACCAGATAAAAGTTCATATAGTGTTATTTACGATGAGTTTCCAATCAATCGAGGCGCGCGAGGCCCGGTTATCGTGGTCGATGACTAATTTAAATATCAATTAATTGTAAAGAATGAGATACGCACGACGTAAATCGGTAAAACTGGGGTCGGTACTTATCCCATTAGCAATAGCCGCGCCCGCCATGATCGATACACTCAAACTAATCAAGGTTGAGCATGAAATTCTCCGCGACACGGCAAAACTGAGAAAGAATATGAAAACCTATAACCAAATGCAAAAGAAAGTCAAAGAGGCTGGGAATAATTTGAAAATGGTTCAGGAGAAACTCAAGCGCCGGTAGCGCCTCCTGTACTCCGCCGCCTCATCCGCTGCGCGCGCCAGGTGTCGTCGCAGATCACGAACTCTCCTCTCGGATTCGGCCTCGAACTCCTCGCGCTCATGCCTAACTCGCATGAGATTAAGCCTCAAAACCGCGAGAGATGCCCGTGCTTCTTCCACTTGCACACTCTGCAAATTCATGTGGTCCAGCATTTTCACAAGCAGCACCCTCTCACGTCTCGTTCGATCCATAACCACCTGCCGAGCGTAACGCATAGCTATCCTCACGACCCTCGTCACTTTCATGCTCTTCGAGACGCACACAAGAGCAGAGAAGTCGCGAGCCGACGAAAGGTACAGCAATCCAGTTTGCATGATTGAGAAAACGTCACTCAGGTTCATTTCACCTCTGCTTTTTTTTCTTTTTCACCGGCATAACCAGTGGAACCACCGGATACAGCGCAATCTGTCGTTCGACGCAACGCCGGCTCTGGAATCGATGCCACTTCCACGTTTTGGATCGGAGCCGGTCGTGTTTCTTTTGCAATTCCTTGAACTTTTTGCCTTCGTCCGTCGCCTTCCACTGTCGGAAAGCCCGCCTCGCCTCCCTGAGCCTGTCCATTTTTTGCTTGTGCATGCGAACGAGCGTCTTCAATCGCCTCGGCGCGTCCCTCCGCCTCGACAAACTCTTTTTCAGCTTGAACTGGGCCACCATATTGACCCGCGAATCTCTTTCCTCTTGGTCGACAGTATCGCGACAAATTGGACACGATCCAGATCTTCTGAACCACTCCAAAACACAAGTAGCGTGGAATGAGTGCCCGCATCGAAGGGTCACAGGCTCAGTGCCGTCGAACTCTTCCAGACACACTGAGCAAGTCTCGACGCAAGATCGCTTGCCCTCGTTCAGATCGAAGGCGCTCATTCACCAATGTGAACAAAAATTTATTGGCTGAAAACAAACATATGGCACGAAGCCGAATCCGAAAGAAACCATCGCTCTCCCTCGCGCAGCGCCGCAAGCTTGCATTCTACATGGAGGCTGGCATGGTCCTTAATCGACTAAACCAGCTCCGAAAGCAGGGCTACACCATCTCCGTGCGTCGCCCCAAGCGCAGCCGAAGCCGAAGTCGGCGAAAGCGCCGAAAGCGCGCAAGCCGGCGCAGGCGCAGACGCTAAATTCAATTTTGATCCCCGTATAAATCGCTCTCGAATCTCACCAACACACCCAGCGAGCTAGCAACGTTCAAAATTGTAGCTCGTGTGGTCGCACTGGCATCCCCAAACAGATGAATCACTTTGATCCGATTTTTCATAGCTCCCGCCATCCCATAAACCAGAACTTGCCCGATCGCGGCTTTCCATCTCCTCACGCTCTTAACTTCGATCAATTCCGTAGCCGTCACCACATCTGCAACACCCAGCGCGCCCAACCCGACCTCGCGCTTTCCATCCAATTCACTCGCGAGCCGGTCGGAAATCTTGCGCTCGGGAAGAGTCGCCGGCTCGATCTCCGTCTCCATGAAGCACTTCATTTGCGCGTCCACGCGCTCCACGTCCTCCGGCGCGCAATTCTCGCGGTTCGCCTCGAACGCCTCGCGCGTTGTCAGCAGATACTCTCGGAACTCGTCGGCGGCGTTCCCCCTGGATTTGGCCAACAATGTGAAAATCGCGCGCTCGCTCAAATCGTAGCGATGCACCCGCTTGGACGTGTCGACCACGTAGTCAAGAGCGGGCAGGCGCCGAACTGCGCGCACGCAGTGTTGCTTCAACGCAAAGCCCAAAAATCTGTAAACCTTGTCCAACCGATAATGACCATTGCCCGTGGCAGCCTTCTCGAAAACCCGACGCGCCTTCATCCTCTCACTCCGTGCACATTTTTTTATTATAGAAAACAAACGCGAATGAAAATTTACCGGCGCCTCGAGTTCGATGAAGCCAAGCTGCGCACGCGCGTCTCGTACCGCTGCGATGGACGCGGGCCCTGGCAGACAACCGAGGCCGACGTGCGCGCTCTGCGGCTGGTCCGGCGCAGTCCGATTGTGATCGACAAATATATCCCGTACTCTATAAATAAAAAGCGCATTGCCGCCTTCTGGGACGCAGCCAAGGCCGAGGGAATTCAAAATACAGCGCTTTGCCGCGGCCATGCGCAGAGAGCGGCGAGGTTGTTGATGCGGTACGCCGATAAGAAGTCGATCGATAGCTAAATTTGTTTGTAATTAATAAATATGCCACGCCGCCGATCGAAATCGAGGCACCGACGCAGACGCATCTCGCGTCGGCGCAGAAGTCGATCTAGAAGGAAATCGAAAGGGCGCCGATCGAGTCGCTCGCGAAAGCGGTCAACATCGAGACGCTCGCGAAGGCGCCGAAGGAGGCGCCGATCGAAATCGAAATCGCGATCACGAAAGTCGAGGCGAAAATCCATCGCCGCCGTCGGCGTGCTTGGACTGGTTCCGCCGGCGTTCATGTTCTTGGGCGCGCGCCGACAACGAAAACAGACGAAGGAGGAACGCGCTCAGCGGGAAGATATAACCAGGGAAATGAATAACTTACAAATAATCAATTCTAATCAAGCCAATCGGATCAAGGCGATGACACAAGATTTGAAAAATCACTCAGCGGCTTACAAGAGTGAAGTCAATCGACAAATAATGCGACGACTACAAACACCTATTGGTAAAAAAGTAGCAATAACAGACAATTTTCCTTCATCATCAGAGACTAAAAAACGACCATATTTTGATTATCCCAACGAAGAAAGTAAATTCAAATCATTTACTAAACAGTTGGATTTAGAGTTCAAGAAGGATTCTGAATACGTAATGCGAGAAGCGGAACTTGGTCTTTATAATCTTGAGAAAATTGCTAAGTATTATGGATTCCCAAATTTGATAAATAAATTAAAAGTATATCTTACAATTCTAGCTGGTATACACCCCGAGCAAATACATACGTTCAAAAGAGCCAAGGCGGCGCTAGATTATGCGGAGGATCTTACCCAGATGCAGGCAAGGGCCTCCAGTATGCAAAATACGCAGGCGATCGACGCTCTTCAGAACCCCCCGCAAATAGAGGTCCTTGATGAACCGTTTGATGAACCGTTTTCGGAACCGTTTGATGAACCGTTTTCGGAATCTTCCAAAGAAAAAAAAATAATTAAGAGCGTATAATTCATGGCTGGGGGGCTCTACCCGTAAAAAAATAATACAGAAACACCCCGAGACTCAGCGTAATCGACAAACCGAGGCCCACACCCAGCGCGATCTGCGTATCGCGAAGCTCCTTCCGTTGGTCCTTTGGCGCGTCCTTGCGCAGAATGTATTCTTCGTCGCGCTTGGCAACAGTCTTCGCCACCTCCGCAGCCACGCGCTTGTCGCAACTGTCCCTGGTCGTGTCGCACGTTGTTTTAGGACAACTTTCCTTAGTAAAGAAGCCCCAGTTCTCAACGCACTTCGCTTTCGCCGTGGACTCATTCATCAGCCCCCGCTCCCCGCACTTTTGATCCAGCTCGTCCTCCTTCATGAACCCCCACTCGCTGGTGCAC
>Ga0181575_10000211_pt1 | contig 42403 bp, 61 predicted proteins | sample 101ome_23_FD_145599 | JGI IMG/M metagenome (GOLD analysis project Ga0181575, IMG submission 145599) | Coastal salt marsh microbial communities from the Groves Creek Marsh, Skidaway Island, Georgia - 101411CT metaG (spades assembly) | ecosystem: Environmental > Aquatic > Marine > Intertidal zone... | reverse complement strand
TTCCATCGCCGCTAGATCCTGATCCAGTGTCTCCTCCATCTCCTCCATCGCCGCCACTGCTTCCTGCGCCATCGTCACCGCCAGTGCTTCCTGTACCACTGGATCCGCCAGTGCTTCCGTCGCCACCCGTTCCGCTACCATCGCCACTGCCGTCTCCACTGCCTGAGCCGCTTCCATCGCCTGTTGATCCGGCGCCGCCGTCTGTTCCTGTTCCGCCACTTGTTGTTCCTCCTGTGCCGCCTACTCCGCCGCTACCGCCGCCTTTATTAGCGTCAGCATCAGCTCTTGGATAATCCTGATCATATACAATAGTACCTTCCTCTGGAAGTGTTCCACAAGCGCCTAGTGCCAGTGCTGCTGCTATTGTGATAATGAACTTTTTCATTGTCAATCCTGTGTTGGAGTTAGTAAATAAGTTCTTACTGTTTATGTTATTATTATATATTGAGTTGCCCAAAAAGTCAACCGTTTTTTTTCTTTTATTTGAAAAAAAGTTTGCCCCAATATAGTTATACTTCATATTCCTCTTTTAGTATAAGAACGGTTTGTTACTATCCGTAACATCTATGTAACATTTAGATTAAAAAAAAGCCAAGCAATCTGCTTGTGTAAAATAAGTTTAGCATATTATTATTACAAAATATTCCGTAGGAAAAGCTAAAACTTTATTTACTGTATAGTTCTTATTATATACAGTTATTTAGCATAAGTCAAGAAAAAAGTGCTAGTTTTTATAAATTTTTTCAATCTTTTTTTGTGCCCATAGAGGAGAGGAGCTCTTCACCGCCAGTTGTGAATCTTGCTCCCAGCAAAAATCATTGTCTGTCATAGCCGTGTAAGCATCTGTCCATTTATAATCATATGTCATAGGAGCTTTCTCGTCAGCAATGATATTCAGCAGGGCTTTTTGTTGCATGCTTTTAGCAAGGGAAGGAAAGTCATCTTCAAAGATGTGGCAGGTAAATCCATATAGGACTGGCTCCTTTATTGTTCCACCAGCTATAGTTTGGTAGGAAAATCTTCTGTCAAAACGATAATGATATGCTTTATATACCATCTTCCAAGGACTGTCATAGTCACCGCCCCCGCCGGATCCTATATGGAAAGGAAATCCGTTTATGGCGTTTGGCATAAATCCATTAAATCTATTTGATTCAAACCTAAACCACACTCGTCCTCGCCAAGCATTGTACCGAGTATAGTTTTTCCACGAAACCCGTTCGCCAATTGGAGCGTTGTGAGTGGCGGCTACCTTATCCCTACGCAATGACATTGCCAACCCAAGAACTTTATTATCACACTTGGCAAGATATTTGTCGAGAGCTTCCTTCAAAAGGAGAGAAACTTCGTCTAAATTTTTGGCGTCATTGCGTAGTTGAGTTCTCATAATATTATAGATTGAATGTTTTCGCAATAGCTTGAGCAATAGCATATCCGCCCTCAGAGGACGGTTCAATTGGCGACACCTCACTATAGTGTGAAGGATCATTACACACAACACGAAGATCTAGTAGCTTCAGCCCCCGTCGTGATGCGATCTCTGTAATAACATTGTTGAACAAACCTAGTGCTAATCTCTGGCTTGGTCCAACACCAATCAGCTCGCCTGGAATCTTATCATAGATAGTAGCAATAGCAATATTCTCTTTGACATAGTTGTCCATAAGCATATCTATAACTCGCTCATATGACATACGGAATGTTTGGATAGTCTCACCCATTGCTTCAAATGCTTCTTCCACTGTGCTTACAGGCGTTGCCATAATGTGAGCTGCCTGAAGAGCATCGTTGCCGCCAACGGATAGCACGGCATAGACATCAGCATTATCTTCGTATGCTTTGTGAAGATCCTTTAGTATGACATATGTTTCCCGAGTAGTATCTCCATCATTAGCCCAGAGGATATGTCGCATACCTGGAAGGATCTTATCTAGATGATCCTCAACTGCTTCATTGTCGGGAACATAGCTTTTGTTATCAAAAATTGAATCGCCGTGTAAATGTAAGCTCATCTTATTCCTTTATAGTTCAAATAATACTTCGCTCATATTATTTGGATTTGTGTGTTTATGTAGTCTATCTAAAGACTGGTTATAGTAATCAACAGAACGCTCGCAGCCTACAAAGTCGTGTCCAGTGTAGTATGCGGCAATGGCTGTAGAGCCTGAACCTGAAAAGCAATCTAAAACAGTTTCTCCATTAGGAGTGTAAGCATTTATCATCCGCTGTAAAACAAACTGTGGCTTTACTGTAGGATGAAAGTTTGACTCTTTTGCTTCTTTGGAAGTGGTGCCCAGGTTACCTTCCCATATCGTTGTTGGAATAGTTCCATTAGTATATGGCTCACCTGTTCTGACATTTATCTTCATCTTCCGTTCTACTTCTACATTAGTCCTGTCAAAGAAAAAGGCATTACCTTTTGAGTAGCACCAAGCAGTTTCAAACTTATGAGCAAAATTATTCCTAGGACGCCCGCCCCAGTTATAGGACCAGTGTATAGGACTTTGCGGACATAGTCCATCTATCTTATTTAGAACTTCTAGCTTGAGTCTGAAGAACAAGTCAGTCTTTTGTGTTCCCCATACACAAAGCATCCGCTCAGGCTTCAATACACGAGCGCATTCTGTTATCCAATCACGACACCAGTCAAGGTAGTCATCTTCAGATGGAAATGTATCCCAACCAGCTCCGCCATCATAACCAATATTATATGGCGGATCACAGTTGATATGTCCTATTGAGTTGTCATCTAATGACTTGAGAAAATCTATACAATCTTTGTTTATTATTGATATGTTCATAAAAATTAGTGGTATAAATTTATTTACACCAAGTTATGAAAAGAAGCTAAAGTTCTCGGCATTGATACCATAACCAACTGACTGAGCAAAGGACTCAACGCCCAGCATACCCTGTAGAGCTTTGTGTGTATGCTTTGGGTATATAATAGTGCCGTTGTTATTATCAGCTTGTAGTGAGCGTGGATTTACACGCATAGCATTATGTCCTGCGTCTGTCATACCGACAGTTCTGTTTGCCCAGCTAGCATTCTTACGCATAACAATCATAGAGCCAATGGGATGATGATCCTTACCATCCTGATTATTATAGTGTGGTGTCCTGCCAAAGTCTGATGAAACAACTACTGTTAGCCTATTAGCAATGCCCAACTCCTCAGCCTTCGTCCAAAGATAATCAATATCTGTGTTCAAATCTGACAGTGCTTGGTGATGGCGGCTATCATGATCACCGTGGCTGTCAAAGTCATGATTGGATTCTACGTCAGCAGCAGAAGCAACACCGGACTGAAAGGCTGTTAGAGCAACATCTACACTACTACGAAGTGACTGATCCCATGATGGCTTATCAATCTTATTAGCAACAGTTTTCAATAATGCCTGTCCTTCAAGAGCTTTATTGAATGCTTCTAGGTTAGCTCTATCTCGTCCCATCAAATCAGTTTGTGCCATCATACGATCCAATCGCTTTTGACGAAGTGCTTGGATTCGAGACATTGAGCTAGATGTTCTAATAGGATTATGATTATCCCATGGAACTGAATTAGGATTGGCAATCGTCTTCAACTGTTCTGTATTACTAATACGACTCAACGGAACTAATCCTGCTGTAGAGTTGAAGCCACCAGCACCTACATATGTCATAGGCAAGTTTGGAGCTTTAGCAGCAGCAAACAAAGCAGTAATAGATGGAGCACCTAGTGTATTTCTACCAGTCCAACTATGAACAATGCCAGTATCATGTGAGTTAGTCTGAGCGTCAATGCCGTTGATGACTAACATACGATTAGCATACTTCTTGAAGAACCAATCATTGTTACCAATTGGAGCATATGAAATACCACCAACTCGCTGAGTCTTATCATTGTTTGCCCAGTAGTTGATTTTCTTCTCACCCTTCACATTCTCTTTGGGATCACAATATGATGTGACATCCCAACCACCACGAGCAGCAATAGTCAGCAGTAGCTCACCATTGTATGCCTGTGGAGCGGCATATACAAGTGAGGTTGGAGCTATAGCAGCAACGGCAGCAGTAGCAAACATCTTGGTTAGGAATGATCGTCTGTTCATTGTCTTATCCTTATGGATTGTTATTGGAATACCTAACTATAGTTCTAATTATAACAAAGGCTCAACCAAAAGTCAAGCCTTTTTTTATCACTCGTGAATAAATTTATAGTCCATCATCAGCAATGCTACGACATCCATCCAGGCATACATCATCCCTTTTGGATCGTCAGTATCATACTTGTTCCAGCCTTCATCTTCTTCCCATGGACACGCAATATCCCATTGGGCATTTGTTTTGCCTTGATCCATACGCTCGTCCGCTGCGGCAGTCAGCAAAGCATATGTATCAACAACATCTGAGCTGGTAGTAGTTACCTTCTCACCAAGGAATCGATCATACAGTTCAACAATCTTATTCTTTAGCTTTGTTGGATCTGTAGTATTTCGATCAATGCCACGGAACATTCTGCCATTAGTGCTAAAGTCTTTGATGACAGCACCACACATAATACGCATTGAAGCCATCTCAGCAGTATTGGCAATCAGTGTGGTGGATTTCTCAGCTCTGTCTTTTACAGTAGCCATATCACCACCACCGCCAGCAATTCTAAACCTGCGATCAGATGTGAGTAGCCTATTAGTGCGCTCCAGTTTTCCTCTGTCAGTCCAACCCCGGAACTCCATACCAACTACGTCCTCAATCTTAGCTTCAAGCTCTTCTACTGACAGCAGCCTACGAGCGCCAACATTTACCTTAGCTACCATAGCACTAGAGTCTGTAGTAGTAGCTGAACGGAACCACTCGCTCATTGCCATCTCAACAAACAAGTCTTTAGCATTGAAGCCGCCGCGCATGAACTTCTCACCTAGCTCGCTCATAGCCTTGTCTTGAGCATTGAACAATGCCAACTGATTGTTATAGTCAGCGTCACTCATCTCCATTGGAGGTAGGATTGGAGTCGTACCCATTACAGCCTTCCACCAAAATGCTACAGTAGCTTTGGGAAAGCGTGGATCAGCAGCAATAGCTCTACCTAACCATGGCAGAGAATCAAATCCTTTGTTAGCATACATACCTTCAAAGCCTGGTGCTCTCATATCACGATACCAAGTATCTCCATGCTGATACCCGCTGTTTGGATTTCTTATAAATTCCGTTGGCAAAGTATTGTCACCGTCTGGAATATAATGTCCCATCTCATCATACATTTGGAAAGTGCCAGCTACTGGATCCATACGCTGATGACATACAGTACAATTCTTATTATTCATAGTAGGATTGTTTGTATCAGCAAGTGCTACAGGATCAGTTGTTCGTGCTGCTGACTTCTCAATATCTACATCCAAAAAGAACTTGTAAGTCCAACGAGCACGAGCACGGTTACGATTAGTTTCTGTTGTAGGATACCTTTGTAGGAATGCCGGCATCGTCAATACGCCTGAGTGTGGCACACTCACAAAAGGAGGAGTCTTTTTGTATCTCATATATAGATCAAATTGTCCATTAGGTTGCGCTACCTGAAATTCTTCCTTATCGTGATTCCACGGATTAAATATACGCCCGTTGTCTTTGCCAGGCTTGAACTGATATATAGATGTGTCAGCTTCTAACGTGTCAAAGCTCTCAAATATATCTAAACTGTATGGAGGAAGCCCACTGACATTTGAGCGGTAAATCTTATTCAGCACATTATTCACCATTGTGTAATCTGCTGTTAGGATTTCTTTGTAGTTTCTGTCATTGTTGATGACATACTTGAATAGCTCTAATGGCTGAAGGACCAGTGAATGTTCACCTTGGATTTCCCAATCCCACGTACTCGGAACATTTTCTTCTTCCCAATTCCTACTAGCATATTTCTTACCCCACTCCCAACGCATACTAGCTGCCTCTGGATATAGTTCAGACTGTTGTCCCCATTGAAGTATCTGAATGCCGTTTCTTTCAATATTAGCCTTGCGGAATGCTGTTATTAGCAGCACCTCATCAGCACCATTAGCAACAAACATATCAAAGCCGTCGCCTGTCATCAAACCACGTAGCAAGCCCGGCAGTGCTGACTCGCCATCTTTGCGTACAGCAGCAAGCTCTGAAGCAGTAGGTAGCCTACGGGCAAATACAAGCGCCGCACGGCGTAGTGTCTGCTCTGGTGTAGCTAACTGGACGTCCTCAAAAAACCCACGTGCTGTGGGCGCTGTAGTAGGAGCTTGTGTTACTTCCTCCTCATCAGTTTCCAGTGAGTTGATCCAATCATTCAACAACTTGTATTCAGCTGATGATGAATTGATAACAGCACCACCACCATGAGCAGCACCACCCTGCGCCTTCTGTAGATACTTCTCTTTGTTGCCATCAGCAGCCTCAAAGTAGTTCATAACTACATTGTAATTGGCAAGCTCGTGTGTGCTTGAGGATGGATTAGAATATGTAAGTGGAGTGTTCTGAGCAAACCCGCCATCCATATGACACATCATACACTTAGCCTGTAGCACCTCAGTATTGACACGAGCAAAGCTGGCGTCTGTGGTAGTAGCAGCAGGAGTTTCAACTACTGGGTCCGGAGTTGGAGCGGGAGTTGTAGTTGGAGCAGGAGTTGTAGTTGGAGCGGGTGTTGAAACCGTAGCTGGAGCAGCAGCTCCGCCACCACCGCCACCACCACCGCCACCACAAGCAGCGACAGCCATTGTCATAGCAGCAATCATAGCCAATTTGAATTTTCTCATTTCATATCCTGTATGAGTTAATAAGAGTCCGTTGCTTCACTGTATAAATTATATTATAACAGCCAGACTACCAAAAGTCAACTAAAAAATAACCGAATGAGACACTTTTTCTGTCTCTGGTAATACCTTTTCCCAAAAGCCAACATTCCTGTGATACTCTCTTCTTTCCCAAGGAACTTCCAAATCCCAAAATGGAGTCTTTGCCGTTGTGTTCTTTACTAAACGCTTCGCCCAAAATCCGCCAATTCCTACTTTGTTCATAATACCTATATGGATTATGTGTTACGTTATTTATATGTTGTAACAAATATACAACATTTACTCTATAATTATATTATAACAGGAAAAGACATCAGAAGTCAAGACTTTTTTTTATAAATTATAAAGATTTATAGAGGTCGGATATATCTGTGGATACTAAATCACTGAATAGGTATATGGAACAGGAAGGAACTTCGGACTGTAAATATTCTACAGTAAAGGGATCGCTCTCAATATATAATATAATTTGAGCGTCATAGTCTTGTAATACTTTTGCTTTGTATTCGTGAGGTTTTGTATGTATATCTCGCTCGTGATGGATCGCTCGAGGCTTGTTATCTTTGAAGTGTTTATCTACATAGGATTCTGTAAATCTACGATGGATGCCTAAGCGTCCTGTGATAATGGACCAGTTACCCTTGGGATGGAAGTTAGGCTTGATGAACTGTGTCATCTCATAGAAATCCTTTATCCCGCCAAGGTTAGGAATATTCTCAAAATCAGGAATTAGAACGCCATCAAAATCATATGCTATCATTTCATCTCATCTCGGAATCTTACTCCGTAATCTACGCTCACTTTTCTACTTCCCCACATCGGCTCTTCCGCAAAGTATGGAAGCTGAACACCTTGTATAATCTCATCTCTGACATTCTTAGGTGTGTGCCAATCTGAAAATAGAACTGCCCAACGATAGGAAACTTGTGGATAGATTACTTTCATAATCTCTTTTGTCTTGCGTAGTGTTGCTCCGCCAAGGATGTTATCATCTACAAAGACAACACGATGTAACTTTAGATCCCGTTGCCTTTCATAATCAAACACTATCATTTCAGCCTTGGGCCAATAAGCTCCTAAAGGTAGTTTGAGTTCCTGTGCTACCCATGAAGCATAGCTAAAGCCGGATCGTGCCACAGCTATGATCTCTTGTGGATCAAACTGTTCAATCTGCTTCAGCATACTGAAGAAGTATTTCTCACCTTCTTCGTTTGTCATTATCCGAGGTTGCTCGGGAAAGTCTTTATATTTGTCCATGGTAATATTTATACATAATGTATGGTGCGCCCGGTCTGACTTGAACAGACAACCTGCCGATTATGAGTCGGATGCTCTAACCTATTGAGCTACAGGCGCATTTTTCTAGAACGTCCAACAACTTGCTCCAGCATTGAATTGTTTCGCCGCACACCCAGCAGAGCTAGAAGTGCTAGCGGACGAACAACCAATCACAGCTATACACATAAATCCAACAATAAAGATTTTACGCATTTGTCTTCTCAGACGTGAGGTTCTTGATTACCGTGGTCCTCCCCTGGTGCCAAGTTGTCTCTATGGCACCAGTAGTCGTGCATTTGTTTTCGCTTCCACGGCAGGAATAAAAAGAAATATGAGATGGCGATGCTACCTGCTACAAATGTAAGAAATAGCCCGCCACCAAAAATATAATCTACTATCATAACATTATTTAGTATTACACCATAGTGTGTAAAAAATAATCAACCACAAAGTATAAACCCATGAACATTGAAAAATAAGCGATACGATGTGAGATCATTCTACTTACAGTTCTGTCATCAGTATACATACTACCTTTATAGGTTAGGGTTTGTTGAAGTTGTTGAACTCCTTGAACTCTTGTTCAACCATCTTATCCATCTCACGCTCCAACTCGGATTGAGATTTCTCAGCCATGAAGCGTTGCCATTGAGCTCGATCATTCTTGTAGCTCGTCATCACTGCTTGTTTGGCTGCGTTTGCTGCTTGTGTCTCATCCATGATAACAAGAGCATATGTAGTTCCGTCTGGTCCTTTGACATAACGGATTGGCTTACTACCATAGAGTGTCTCAGCAGTAATCTGCCGTGCTGTGGATGAGGCAACCGCATCAACAGTTTCATCATCGCCAACTCCTGTAGTCTCGGCATAGTTCTTTACCATGCTTCCTACTTTGACTCTCATCTCATTAGCAATCTCAATTCGTCCTGCCATTGCTGCCTGTTGTCGAGCAAAGGCTGTTCCCATCTGTGTAGAGCGGAATGTGCCTACACCTGACACTGGGAAACCTTCAACATCTCCGCCACAGGTCCAGTCTGGCGCTCTGCGATCGGTGCCTTCCCATACACAATCAGGGGCATCCTCTAGAGCAACAGGTTCTAGTTTAGAAGAGCTGGAGCAAGCGACAGCACCTACTGCCAAAATTGCTACAGAAAAAAGTTGTAAAAGTTTGGATTTCATTGTTATCTCCTACTGAAATGCAATAATTACTATCGCCAACTGAATCAAAAAATCTATCATATCAGTCACAAGCCCAAAAGATTTTGTTACATTCTTTAGGTGGCAAGTTCTGTAACATTCTAGAACAGCCAACTGTGGTTACGACACACAAAAGCAAAACAAAATATTTCATCTGTTTTTCTCATTTTCAAATTGAACAAACTCATCTAACTCTTTGACTGTATAGTGTAGTCCTTTTACTAATAAGCGTCTAGTCTTACGCCATTCGTGACTGCCTTTCTCAGTGTTAGTGAGATGAATGTATATATCAATATACTCGTCTGCCGCAATTCGTTCCATAATAATGTTATAGGATGTGTCAGCTCCGCCATCTCAACGAAACGGTTGGCATTGCCTTGCCGTCTTACACGATTCTGCGGTGATGTGCGTACCTGTTTACAACAGGCTCAACTCCTTACACACTGGCGTTCTCACGCACGGAGCCAACGGGTTAAGCTAAAACTGCCTCCTCAGTGGAAGCAATGCCACGGAATGTATCATAACTATCTTTGGCATTCTGTGCTACATATCTAAAGATAGCAGACTGTGACTCTTCATCTTGGAATGCGGGGTGGTTGATTAGGAACTCACAAAGCTGAAGCTTCGTAAAGCGTCCTTTGTATTCTAAAAGGTTGATCTCTGTATGCCCGCCACGCTCAAGAATCTTTGTTCGTTGGTAAATGTTGTTAGCAAAGCGAACTTTTACAATGCCATTCAATCTGCTTGTACCAGCAACCGAAAATAAACCAGCCATAATAACCTCATAGGTTAGAGTTGAAAAAATGTAAAGCAAAAACTTTACTGTATATTTCTAATTATATATGGATTATTTCCATTTGTCAAGCATTTTTTATTCAATTTCTAATTCGCCTGATTCAGTAGTAGAGGCAATCTCACCTAGCTTACGGATGAGTCCATCTACTCCTACATGATCGAAGTGTGTGGATTTTAGACACACCTTCAGTTCCTTTGTAGAGAAGCCAAGCTCACGAGCATATGATCCAATAGCCTTTGGATCGTGCTCTATCAATCTATTACAGCCCTGTGCGAATGAGACAGGATACTCATCAAAATGTATAAAATACATATCAACAACAAAGCCCAAGAACAAATGATGAGTGTCAATCATTGCTTGTGTGACTTTGTGGATGGTGTCCCACTCTTCTGATGGCGACGGCATGATCCCCGCCGCAATAAGGTATTTGTCAAAATCCATTATATTCCTTAATCTCTTACTGTCCATTCGCCATTGTCAAAGAGATACACATACTCTTCTGACATAGCATAGGCATCATAATAAAACTCTTGTAGAGTTTCTGATGTTCGAATGTCTAGCTCCTCGCCTCTATCTCTGTGAGAATACAGTCTCCTCAATGGAGTCTGCGAGTGATGAAATACTGCCATGTGACAGAAGCTCTTCAATCTTCTCTGGCGTGTTGTAATGCTCCTTTAGGATTGGCATACGAGTGTCTGGTGAGCCATCCCAATGAACATATACTGAAGTAAAGGTATCATTTGCGTTCCTCATACCAATTCTGCTTCTAGTAGCCATATAGTCTCCTGCTGTTGTAAATTTTAGGTCCGTGCCACGCATTCGTTTCCTTACGCTATAGTTCTAATTATAACACACTGAGCAGAAAAGTCAAGCCTTTTTTTATGGAACTTTCCAATAAATTGGTGGCCCACAAGGAGCAGGTACCGCATACCTAATTTGTGATTCCTTATTGGAATCTCCTTGACGAGCAAAGGTTACCTTCATATCATAATCCATATCCCAGCCACATGGCAGTCCTTGGATCATAATGGCTTGCCCTTCGTAAATAGTTTTATTACTATTATAGTTCTGTAGTTGATTATCGCTCCAATCATACACTTCGCTAGTCTCTGAAATGAATACAGCCTCAATAGGCTTTTCATTTGTGTTCTCTACTATCAAATTGATATGTTCTTCGTGATACGGTTGATATGTGGTAAGACTAGAATCTGGCTTGTATTGATCTGCCACAACTAATCCTAATAAGAATGCTAATACAAATCCAATCATAAATATCCTTTATTTTTATTTAGCATAGCGTCCGAAGCCTCCCAGCGAACTGGGAGGTTAGGGTGGCGTCGGGCGGCCTAGAACAATCAGCCTTTAACCGAGAGGAATATTTGGACCCAGCGCCGGGGACTCGTCAATCCTCATCGGGAGGATCAACCCATTCAATAGTATCTATATCCCAAATGTCTCCAAATGAAACAATATACTCTTGAAAATTTCTTGTGTCTTTGAGTAATACTAGTTGGTTAGGTAGGTCTCTTTGAATAATAATGCCGAGGGATTCGTAAGTGCCTTTTTCTTTTGGTGGGGATAGTGGGTTGGCTGGACGCCCATTCTCATCCAGCACTGTTTCCACACGAAAACGGCAAGCATAGGATACACCCGCCGTCACTTCGTCAATGCCTATCAATATATACTCCTGTGTTTATTTCAAGTCCTCAATGGTTTCTTGGACAGTGTCTAGAGCGTCTTGTGCCGCCTCTTGGATCTGCTCAGTAGCAGGGGGATCCTCAAAGAGCTGTTCAATCTTGCCAGTAGTCCAGTCATTGAAGTCTTCAAAAGTCTCCCGGTAGTCATCGTTTGGGAGGATAAAATTATAAGTTACAAGTGAGCCAATTACAGCGCCTAATAAAATCTTAAACATGGTAAGTTCTACTTCTGAAGTTATGGTTATTTATCTTCTTTGTTAGAAGATTTGATAAAAACGAAATCGCCATCATCATTGATGCGATGTTTGATAAAGCCTTCCTCTGCGAGATCTCTGAGCACCTCATTGACACGCTCCTCAAATCGTAGCTCGCAAAGCATAATACCAACGAAGGTTCCAATACCATACGCTAGCAATATCCATAAATCGTTATCCATTAGTTCTCCTCAATAATGATTTGTTGTGGTGCTCCGTTCTCATCAAATGAGTCATTGCCAACGGCAGAGTCCATAGGTGAGATCCATTGATAATCCTCCCCGCATCGTATGCACACATCGTCGTGTGTGTAACCTTCTGGTGGGGGTGGTCCATTTACTACATAAAAGAAAACGCTCACAGCAGCATATAATAATAAAGCTCCGCCCATTATACTGTCTCCAATTGGAAGTTATCGCCATTGGTATTTAAGTCATGTGCTACAGAACGAGCCGTGTCAGCATCGTCTGTGGTCCGTACAATAACACCAGTGTCATTGTCTAGGATGTAATATATATTATCGTGTGTGTTACACTCGATAATATCATACCTCAGATCCATGTTCTCCTATTTGAATAGGGTTGGGAAAAAGTCTTGGATGATTGGCAGCAAATATGGATCGCCGACATACTTCCAAAACACAAGGAAGATTGTAACATTTATCACAGTCTTGATGAAGTGCTTGGGACCTCGACTGAATACATAAAATAACGATGTGAATCCCATATTAGTCTTTGGGGAAGATGTAGCGGATAATGTCCTGGATGGAGTAACCTTTCTCCTTATCAGCTACCATTTGGTTGATGAGTGTCACATTATCAACACCTGCTGGAGGCATAGTCATGTACGCATTATAATAAAGTGCCTCGAGTGCGTGAGTAACTTCTTCAGCGTGGATCAGCTTGAGCATAGTGTCTCCTGTGTGTGTAAAATATTTACTGTATATTTCTAATTATAACAAAGTGCCTGCCAAATGTCAAGCACTTTTTTACCTTTTTTTACTCTATTTCGCCTAGCTCTCCGCCAAACGCTTCTTCATTCTCAGTTACAGCAGCAATTTGCTCTAGCATAACAAGCCTAGCATCAATGTCGTCCCTGCTACCTACAAGCACAAACTCAGCAAATTCTGTCCACTCATCGTTCTCATCCTCCTCAGTATTGTGTAGTGTGCTAATAACGCCAAAGCCTGTCACCAGTGCCAGTGCGTGTTCCATAAAGTTCTTCTCGCCGCTTACTAATACTTTTACTTTTTCCATTGCTAGCTCCTGTTAGCTATTGTAAATAATGTAAGCTAAATTGCTTACTGTTTATAATGTTATTATAACACACTTTTATAAAATGTCAACCCCTAATTTCAATTTTATTCAAAACATTTATTCTGTTTGCCTTCCAACCTTCCCAGCTTTTTGTTGTAACTACTTTGCCTAGCGCACCAGCAATTTCACTGTCATTGTGTAAAAACAGTGTGTTCGTCTGCTCCAGCACACCAAATGCCAATTGCTTACCATCTGTTGTACAAGGCGTCACTACGTTTGCGTATGCTGCTAAATGTTCCATTGTCTCTCCTGTGTGTAGTATTCCTAACTGTTAAAATATATTATAACACACCTGAGGAAAAAGTCAAGCCTTTTTTTATTTTTTTTTTGAAAAAAATTTTAGCTAAATACGGTATGAAACTTACAGATTTGATGGAGGCACCAGCAGCCCCGAAGCCTTTTCAGTTCAAGCACCTTCCAAAGTTTTTGGAGGCAGCAAAGAAGCTGATACAGGAAATAGAACAGAACAGATCAGAATTTGATTCAGTCTCCGGCGAATACAAACCTAGAAATCCTCAAGCCGCATTGCTAGCTCAAGAGGCTAGGAACAAATGGCGTGATATGGAGGACAGAGAGATTTGGATCATAGCACTTGTAACCCAATGTGAAGTAGAAAGCTCAAACTTTAAACACAAAGAGGAAAATTTGGAATACACCGCCGAACGGCTGAGGGAAGTCTTCCCAAACATATCAGAGAAAAAAGCTAAAGAGCTTGCCAATGATGGCCCAGAAGCTATAGCTAAACATATATATGGTAACAAAAATGGTAACGAAGGCGGAGATGACGGATGGCTATACAGAGGCAGAGGATGGATCCAACTGACTGGGAAAGAGAATTACGCCAACGCTTCTGATAGATTGTTTGGCGATATGACTCTAGTTGAGGATCCTGATCTTGCTGCTGATGACGAGTATATAAACCAAATTGCTATTGATTATTTTGAAAATCGTGTCATAGGAAAGGCAGATCCATTTGATGTTTCAGCAGTAACTAGTAAGATTAACTCAGCAAAAGAAGGGCTTGGACGACGTAAAAATAAATTTGATGTTGCGGTTGCTCAGTATAAAAAAGAGACTACGGCATGACATCATATGAAGGAAAAATACTTATTGCTCATCCAGGAATGCCAAGGGATAATCCTTTTGCTAAATCTGTAGTATATATCTATCAGGACAACCCACAAGGAACTATTGGAGTCATTATAAATAAAGTGTCTAGATATACTGTCCAGGACATATGTGCTGATAAAAAAATTGTGTTTCTCGATAATAACGCCCATGTATATCACGGAGGGCCAGTAAATCCAAACGCCTTAGTATTGCTACATAGTAGCGAATGGCATAGCGCAAACACAATTTCAGCAGGACAGGGTATGCTAGTTAGTAGTGATAATGAAATGCTTATGAAAATAGCGAAGGGCAATCCTCCAAAGAGCTGGCGCTTGTTTGGAGGAATGTCGATTTGGCAGCCTGGACAACTCGCTGCTGAACTAGCAGGAGCTTGGCCCTACCGCATTGAAAACTCTTGGTGTGTAGCTGAAGTCCCAAGAGATTTTATCCTCGATCTCCATCACGGAAAACAATATCAACTCGCAATGGATGTATCCTCACATCAATTATTTGATAAGTTTTTCTAATAATATAAATATATTATAACCCAATATGGAGAACATATGAAAAAGCTGATCCAGGCATTCGCCGCAATGGGGATCGCGACTATGATGGCAAGCACAACGCTGTCAGCACAAGAAACAAACCCATACGATTTATTCAATAAGAAGGAGCAACCATCTCCTCCCCAAAATCAAAATCCTTTCCCACCACAACCATCAGCAATGGGAGGAATGAGGAAGTTACCTCTAGTCGCAGACTGTGGACCAATTGATACTATTATGAAAAAGATTAGAGCATTTGGAGAAGTTCAAATGACTATATCAGATTCTGTAATTCAAATCCCAGGCAACTCTCCACAAGCAAATGTTGTAAAGGGTGACTCAGCTATCTATGTAAATCCAAAGACAGGATCATATTCTGTAATCTTTTATTTGCCTGATGAAATGGCAAAGCTAGGATATGGAGTTGAGGCTTGTGTAACCTCTGCTGGACTTAATCTATCCCCAGGACTGCAAGGCGTAGATATATAAGCAGAGTCCGAACAGAGCATAACATAAGGGTGATTCGCTACGCAATCATCTACCAAACGCAGGCAGTTGCCTTCTATGTTGCTCGGGCTGGCTCATTTATAATCTGTCGCTGTTTCATCGCTCGTCGATTTTACCAGCAAGCCCTCTCTGATTGCCCTTGGGCCTATTAGTATTTATAGCATAAATACTACTAAAGCATTTGGGAGAGATTATTGGCAGCAGTAAGACGAATTTCCGCAGCACTAAAAGCCGAGAGTGAATTAGACGAGTTTGTTGGCGAACCGTCTTTACTTTTCTATGATATAGAAACTGGCGAGATTAGAATATCTGACGGAAAAACTCCAGGAGGCTGGCCCTTACTTCCTGGACTTGATTCAAAACCTCAAGGCACCCTCAGTCTTATATCAACACTAAAAGAATCTGACGACTCATCAACAGCAGATACTATTGTTGAAACTTGTTCAGATGTTAGGCGACTATCTTTTGATTTAGGCAGTGGCTTTACAATTGAAGAGCAAGACTTCAACTCTGTAAAAATAAAGCATAAGGCTGACGGCTTCAAACAAATTCATGTTGATGGACAACTTGCTGTCAAGTCTAGCTACACTAAAGCACAAAAACTTGATTTAGTAGCTGGACAAGGCATCAGACTCAATCCAAACGCAGGCGGTGATTCATCCGCAATAGAAATTGAAAACTTAGCACCTGCAGCAACTTTTGGTGCTATTATAGATGTATCCATAGATGCTGCTGGAGATTTAATCTTTACACATGGCGATATGTTTGATCCTGAAAGCACTTATGTCAGCAATGCAGGATACTTTATTATTACAACAGAAGAACCGGAGAACGAATTATGGCAACGCTAAACCTAGGGCGAGTCAGAATAAATTTTAGAGGAGATTTCGACAGCCTAAACGGTGAAGAGCTTGTTTGGTATGATGCTATTACATTTAGAGGATCTTTATATGTAGTATTAGCTGAATCTCTAATTGTATCTACTGGCGAGGTAGGAAACAATCCTCTTGGGATTGCATCTGAAAGCTATTTGCTATTAGCTAAAGGTGTAAACTATGCTGGTGAATGGGTACCAGGTAAAATATATTATGAAAATGAAATGGTAAAATATGGTGGTAGCACCTATATTTGCATTCAAACCACACTCCGTGGAGATACAAGAACTCCACAAAGTTATTCAGTAGCTAAAGATGGAACTTGGATTGAACTTGCTAGTGGGCTTGGAAAATATGTGCCTAACTACAATGGCTCACAAAAGCTCAATAATACTGACATTGTTAGTTGGAAAGGAACACTTTATATAGCAATAAAAGATATTCCTGCCGGAACAAATCCTACAACAGAACCAACTAGCTTTGATGTTGTGGCTGCTGGTTATAGTTTGGAAGGACAGTATAGCTCCTTAAGAAGATATGCTTTCCGAGACACTGTTGTGTTCCATGGATGCTCTTACTCTGTAACCAATGAGCTTGGTACTGCTGATGCTCCTATAAACTCAGTTGGAGTCTATAGCTCAGATTGGGTTAAGAATACTTCAGGTTTAGAATATGTTGGGATCTTTGATCCTCTACATGATGGTTATTACCCAGGTGATGTTGTCACATATGGGCGTGATGCGTATGCTGTAGTAACCAAAACATTTGCTGGAGAAGATCCAGAAAGTATCCCAGCAAAATATACTAGGGTGATTAGCTCGTCCAATATTAATTTAGAAGAGCTGATAAATATTGATAGTTCAAAACTAACAAATGGTAGCCTCCTTCAATATAATCAAGGAATGTGGCATACTACAAATCATATAGAAGATGATACCGGCGATTTAACCATTAGCGGCGGTGAGTTTTAATAAGGAAAAAATAAATGGCAACAACTATTCAAATTAAACGGACAGCAACTAGCAATGCCCCAACTGGTTTGGCGCCAGGCGAATTAGCATTTGTTGGTGGTGCTGACTTTGGTACAGGTGAAAGACTGTATTTAGGATCACCAGGTGGAGCAGCATCAGGTGAACTCGTCGTTGGTGGATCATTCTATACACGAATGCTGGATCAGACTCCAGGAATTCTAACAGCCGATGCAGCAGTTATTGTAGATAGCAATAAGAAAATCAACGAGTTTTATGTTGATGATCTGATGCTGGACAATAATCAAATTACTACTGAAACAGGTAACTTGCTATTAGACAGCAACGGCGGAACTGTCGCAGTAAATGATAACTTAACTGTATCAGGAACAGCAACAGTAACCGGAGCAACTACACTCAACTCTACTTTGGCAGTGGCTAACACTTCTACACTGACAGGCGATGTAACTATGGTAGCAAATGCTACAGTAGGCGGCACACTAGGTGTTACTGGAGCAACTACACTCAGCAATACATTAGGTGTTACTGGAGCAACTACACTTAATGATACCTTGACTGTAGCAGGATTTACGCAAATCAATAATAGTGTAGCCGTTACTGGCAATGTAGATATTGATGGATCAGCTACTGTAGATTTAGGCGCTACATTCAAAAACAATATTCAAGTCGCTGTAACTGATAATGTAACTATTGATACTATTGCTGGCAGCTTGACTCTTAATAGTGCTAATGGAATTACTGAAATTACAGATGATGTAAACATTGAAGGCTCATTAGATGTTGGTGTTGATACTACTGTAAATGGTAATACAACACTGATTGGCGATTTAGATGTTAGATCCAATACTATTATTGGTGTATCTACTGCACAAACTATTACAATAAATTCTCAAGTATCCTCACATATTGTACCAGAGACAGATGACACTTGGGACTTGGGTTCCCCACTCAATCGTTGGGCCAACTTGTATGCTAAATCAACTATTTTTGGTGACATTAGAATTGCTGTAGCAACAGACAATACAATTGACACCGCTACAATGGATCTCATCCTTGATAGTGCTACGGGCAACACTATTATCAATGACAACCTCCAAGTCAATAGTGGAACACTAGCAGACATCAACATGCATACACAAGTAAATTCAATAGACATTGAAGATATCGAAGTCAATGAAGTTACTTATGCCGGAACAAACGGCAGAATGCAAGGCGATATTAAGTTTAGATACTTCTCATCATCTACAACATTATTGTTAGATGATCTTAGATTTGATAACAACGAAGTATTTACTAATGCTGGTAACTTGGTGCTTGACTCTGCTACTGGAACAACACAAGTAGATGACAATCTTGATGTAGTAGGAACCTCACAGCTTAATATGGCTACTACTGTAGGAACGCCTACAACTAATGCTAACCTCACTGTTAACGGAAATACCTCTGTAACAGGAACAATGGATGTAGATGGACAATCCACACACGCCTCTATGAATGTTGAGGACTTGACAGCTACTCGCATTACATTTGCTGGCACTGCTGGTGAGCTTGAGGACGATGCTAACTTTACCTTTGACAAAGCTACAGGTAAAATGTCATTGACTGGTGATGCTCAAATTGATAATCTAAATATTGATGGTAACGACATTACTGCTACTAGTGGTGATGATATCAATATGACTGTCAGTGCTACAGGTACTGTAAGAGTCCCAGTTGGATACGAGTTCAACGCAAACTTTGGAGCAACAAGTTTAACGAATAAATCATATGTTGATCAGGTAGCACAAGGACTTGATGTAAAGCAAGCAGTTCAGTTAGCTACTACCGCACCATTGACAGGAACTTATACAGAACCTACATTGACAGGCTCAGGTGCTTTGACTATTGATGGCGTTGTTGCTCAAGTTGGTTGGAGAATCCTTGTCAAGGATCAAGCTAATCAAATCCAAAACGGTATTTACGATGTAACTGCTGCTGATGGATCATCTTGGACATTGACACGCTCAGGCGATGCTGACAATGCTAGCAATGCTTATCGTGGAAACGAAGTTGCTGGTGGTGTATTTGTATTTGTAGAACGAGGTAATACATTAGACAACAACGGCTTTGTTGCTACACACGATGGACTTCCTACATTAGGTACTGATCCACTTACTTTTGTTCAGTTCTCTGGTGCTGGAATGATTATTGCTGGCGAAGGACTTAGCAAAGATGGTAATGAGATGTGGGTCAATGTAGATGACTCTACAATTGAGATCACAGCAGACTTCCTCAATATCAAAGACTTGGGAGTTCTAAATCAGCATATTGCTAATGGCACAATTGATTTGACAACTAAAGTTCAACAACAATTGGATGTTATTTTCGGCGGAACAGGATTGGCTTCTGTCCCTGTTAACTCTATACTGTATGGTGACGGCACTAATGATCTTAAGACGATTACTGCACCCGTCGATCCCGATGCATCTTTCTATTTACGATATGATGCTTCAGGTGTCCCTACACCTTCTAATGTTATAGATGGCGGAGTCTATTAATATAAAAGTGCTTTAAAAAAAGAAAGCTGAACGGAAATTTGCTTACTGTACCTGTATATAAACAGCAGTAATGATTTCTTCCCGTTCAGCTTTTTTTATGGCTTGTTTGTCTTAAGGAGGCTACGCCCCAAATATATATTTGCTCCTATGTTTTATTTATTGTTTCCAGTAACAAAGGAGTACATTCGTTCCGCCGCCTCAAGAACAGCCGCCACACCTGGTACTTCAGGCATTTGAACTGTAGTGACGATCTCATCGCCTTCCTTCTTTACAGAAGTTTCCCATGCTCCAAACTTGGCAGTATAGTCCGCCCAGACCTGGTCCTTAGCGAGACCCAATATTTCGGTTCTGATTTCGTAGCCATTTTTTGCTACGGTCCTAAACTCAGGCATCATATTCTTCATCATATCGGTTAATTGTTCTGGGGTTGCAAATCCATTCGGTTTCATATTAGTTCCTTTCGTGTGTGTGAGTAATGTGAGCCATTATTGGCTCACACTTATTTATTTAATTTTATAGCCTAAAGCATGAAGACGGTGTTCAGCCCTTTTCATTTGGACTTCTTCTATCTTCCGCCATAACTTACCAACGAACTTTTTCATCTTGTGGATGTAATTGTTTAGTATGTAAATACTGGGAATAGGCATATTTCCAATCATTTCCATATTCAGATTTGAAGTAGGATTTCAAGTCTGAATTCCGAGTCGATCGGAATGCATTTAAAAAATATTGAACCATTTTTTTACTCCTCTATGTGTAAATGTGTATGTTACAATCGTAACAATGTATTTATCATTAATTCACGCACCCAAATATTTTATGTTAAATCTAGAAAACTCACTCTAACACAATCCTAACATTAGGAAAATAAGTAACTATGATTACAAAGTAATCATCATATAATATAGGAGACACATATATGAATCGATTTATGAAATTGGTAGGAGCATTCTTTGCTGTAGCTATGTTGGCTGCTACTCCTGCTATGGCGCGAGATCAAATTAAGATTGTTGGATCATCAACAGTATATCCCTTTACCACTATTGTAGCTGAGAAGCACGGACAAAAAGGATTCAAAACACCTATCGTAGAATCTACTGGTACTGGTGGTGGAATGAAATTGTTCTGCGCTGGACTAGGACCAAAACATCCAGATTTCACAAATGCAAGCAGACATATAAAGCAATCAGAAGTAGAATTATGTAAAAGCAATGGCGTAACTAATATTATTGAAATGATTGTTGGCAACGACGGTATTGCGTTTGCTAATAAAACAACAGGACCACAGTTTGATGTAACAGTACAAGAACTATGGCAAGCAATGGCAGCCAAAGGAAGTCTGCCAAATTACTGGGACGAGATTGATGCTCGCTTCCCACATCAAGAGATTTTTATTTTAGCACCTCCTCCAACCTCAGGCACCAGAGACGCTTGGGTAGAGTTGGTGATGCGTAAAGGATGCCCAGCTGACATCAAAGCCGCAAACAAGAAGAACTGCGACTTGTTCAGAGAAGATGGTAGAGTAGAAGAAGCAGGCGAAAACGATACACTTATTGTAAAACGACTAGCGGCTGATGAAAATCTATTTGGTATCTTTGGTTTCTCCTTTCTAGATATGAACGGAGACAAAATCAAAGGAGCAAAGGTAAATGGTGTAGAATTGAACTTAGACACCATCCAATCATACGAGTATCCAATTGCTCGCCCACTATACCTTTATGGCAAAGGACAACACGTTGGCGTGATACACGGCATGCAGGAGTTCATGAACGAATATGTATCTGACGCAGCAATGGGAGACTGGGGCTATCTTGGAGATGCAGGACTAGTACCACTTGACGAGAAGATGCTTGCCCAAGTGAGAGACAACGTAAAATAATTTTTGCTTGACAAATCCTTATAAATAGGGTATAATGAAAATTATACCCTAACCTTAAGGAGAATATGAAAATCATCGCAGGCAATTCAAACAAGAGACTGTCCGACGGAATAGCTGAACACTGTTTCGTTCCAATACTACCCAGCACAATTTCCAAGTTCGCAGATGGCGAAGTCCAAGTATCCTTTGAAGAGAACATCAGAGGACGGGATGTATTTATAATCCAATCCACTAACACTCCTGTAAATGATAACCTAATGGAACTGCTCATTATGATTGACGCAGCAAAACGCTCGTCGGCTAAACGGATTACAGCAGTTATTCCATACTTCCCATATGCTAGGCAGGACCGCAAATCAGCAAGCAGAACGCCCATTACAGCAAAGCTAGTAGCCAACTTGCTTACTACAGCAGGCGCTAATAGAGTGCTCACTATGGACTTACACGCAGGGCAGATCCAAGGCTTCTTTGACATTCCTGTAGATGATTTGACTAGTAGGCTAGTCTTTGTAAAGGACATCAAAAAAACTCTCAATCTATTTGATGTTGATGATTCAGAATCAAACTTAGTGTTTGTATCACCAGATGCTGGCGGGGCTGTTCGTGCTCGTAAGTTTGCGGATTGCTTCAACGGAGAGATTGCTGTAGTAGATAAACGAAGACCCAAAGCTGGAGTGTCTGAGGTAATGAATCTCATTGGTGAAGTTGAAGGCAAACACGCAATCCTAGTAGATGATATTGTTGATTCAGGCGGCACTCTTTGTAATGCTGCTCAAGCTATTATGGATGAAGGTGCATTGTCAGTTCGTGCGTATATTACACACGGAGTATTATCTAAACAGGCATGTCAAAAAGTACAAGAATCATTGCTAACAGAGCTTGTTATAACAGATACTATATCAGATCGCTGCCCAAAAGAAATAACAAAGATACGACAGATTACAGTTGCTGAAGTATTTGGCGAAGCTATGCGTAGAGTAACGAACGAGGAGAGCATCTCAAGTTTGTTTAGTTGATAAATATATTATAGGAATACGCATATGAAAAAGCAGACTCGTTCTATATTACAAGAACTAAACGAAATGGCAAGGAACCGTAATACGGATCATCTCATCGAGAGCACAGCCAACAATATTATAAACAGCAGTATAAATCTATTCAAAAAGATTTATGAAACGTATGATGAACAGACTGCTAATGAGCTTGAGCGTAGGTTTTTCAATAGCATACGCTCAGGTGATCCTCGCAAATTTAAGAGAGGCGTAGATAAAATAATTGAAAGCAAACGGCGTGATAATAAATGAAGGCGGCAACATTTGGACTGGCGAAGGTGGAACACAAAGAATCAACAGAGCAGATGTTGAACCTACCCTAGCTTGGCTAGAGAAGTTAACAGGTGTTCCTCACCAAGACTTCAAACTAGGCACAACAGGAATAAAAGACACTTCAGGTGATTTAGATATAGCTGTTAATCCAAAAGATAAGGAAGAGATTTACAACAAACTTATGGCTTGGGTTAATGAGCGCAATCTAGATCCTAAACAATGGATAAAGAAGTTTGGTGTCAATATTAGTTTCAAGACTCCTATCCGTGGCGACGAAAGCAACGGTTTTGTTCAAACCGATCTGATGTTTGGAGATCAAGATTGGATGAGATGGAGCATGAAAGGTATAGCATCTGACTCTCCATTCAAAGGAAAGCATAGACATCTAATGATGGCATCTATTGCTAAAGCTAAAGGAATGATGTGGAGCTTTCAAAAAGGATTAGTTAACAGAGAAACTCGAGAACTTATATCACAAAACCCAGCCGAGATAGCAAAGAAATTACTAGGACCAAATGGCAGAGCTGAAGATTTAGATTCAGTTGAGGCTATGTGGGCTAAAGTAAAAGTAATGCCTGATGCTGAGAAGCTCGTAGCTGACGCTCGTGATGCGTTTGCTAAAGAGGGCTTATCTCTACAAGAGAGCAAGCACTATGACGAGCTAGAACAAATGAAGGCAGCGGCTGGCTTATGAGGTTTTTTGAATTTAGTGAATCTTTACTATTAGAAGATGAGTTACTAATGGAAGGCGCAAGAATCCAACACGCCGAAGACGTTGTGTTCTGGGAGGGATCTCAGGGAGCAATTCGTGCTCTAGAAAGCCTTAAGAATTTAGCTAACGGAGGACATGAGGATGTCACTATAAAGTGGGACGGATCTCCTGCTATCATATTTGGACGTGACGAAGTTACTGGTAAGTTTGTGCTAACAGACAAGTCGGGTTTTGGTGCGAAGGGATACGACGGCAAAAGCAAATCAGGCAGAGAATTAGAAAAAATGTTGGTAAACAGGAAGTTGAGCAAAGGACAGGAAGTTCCAGATGGTTATGCCAAGTTTGCCCGTAATATGAAGAATATATTTGATAGCTTTCAATCAGTAGTTCCACCGGATCATACTGGATACTTCAAGGGTGACTTGCTGTACTTTGATACGCCAAAAGTCGTAGACGGTAACTTTGTCTTCACACCAAATATTGTAACATATACTATACCTGTCAAGAGTGAGTTAGGGCAACGCATCGCTCGTTCTAAAACAGGCGTAGTTATACACAATGAGGTTAGTGAGGATGGCACTGAATCACCATTAAGCATTGATCCCAATGCTTATTTTGGTGACGGAGAGGCATTGATATTCCCTCCAGTCGTTGTACAAAAATCTCCAAAAGTAAAGAACGATGAAATAAAGCAGTTACAAGCTCATATCAATCAGCATGGTAAAGCTATTGATTCTTTGCTAAAAAGAGAAACATTACAAGGGCTAAAAATATCAGATTTGCCTTCTGTCTTCTACACATACACAAACAGTAAAGTTGGTTCTAATATGAATGACTTGGGGGGCGACTTTCTTGATTGGCTAGCCAGTAGTAAAGTTAGCGCACCAAAGCAAGAGAGAATGCGAGATTATATTCAAAACAACAAAGCAGGATTTACAGCACTATGGAAAATAGTAAGAGAAATACAAGTTGTAAAGGATCATATTATAGATCAGTTTGACAAGCAAGACGCTGATGTCAAAGCATCTATTGGTGATACTCCAGGAGGTGAAGGCTATGTATTATCTCATCCTGAAGGTCCTATTAAGTTAGTTAATAGAGCAGGATTTACAGCAGCAAACAGAGCAATAGAACGATGATGGAATTTATAAAAGAATTGCATGAATCTAAAATGATTAGAGACTCTCTAAATCAGAGATCTCTCACTTATAGTGATTGTTGTGAACGAATGTATCTTATACTTCTTAGTATGGAACTGATGAAACATTACCCAAGATATTCAAGTTTTGTTCATAAGTATGCATCTAAAACAAAACATCACAGTTATAAGGCATTTCGCCCAAGCGGAACAGACTTATACAATTACATATATTTTATTCAAGGCGATGACGAAGCTATAGGAAAACTAAAAGATCCAGGATCTGCTCGAAGGCAGCAAGGTTTGAGTGCTTTTCCTGCTCGAGAGGTTACACAATATATAGCTCGTATGAGTGTAGGAACTCCGTCTTCAACACAACAAATGTTCATTCGTATAGAGAATGGATTAAACATAAACAATAAAGATTATAGCGAATTGAGACGCTATATTGGGCGTTACAGCAAAGAGTCTAGAGAGGCTCAAAAAAATATTGCTACTAAATTATTATATGCTTTACGAGCTAAACTACGAAATAGCGATATTATAGATGATTTTAGCAAGCTAGTCGCAGATAACGATTTAGAAAGCTCACGAGTTACAGATACAGAGCCTGCACAAAGCACACCTGATATAACTACAACTCCTAAAGAGTTTATGTTATATAGAAGGTTAGGCGTAGAAGGAAATAAACTAGGGCAGCTCATGATGTTCCTACGCCATGCTAGGGAAGGTAAATCAATACCAAGCCACTTAGTCAGCTCGTATCATCCGTTATTTGAGATTATAAGTGATATCATAGATGCTGGACCAGCTGAAGTTCAGATGTTACGAAATCTACATAAGCGAGCTTTAAAATCAAAAAATGGCTAAATAATATTAGAAACATTTTTAAGGAGAATGAAAAATGGCTGATTTAATGAATTATACAACCCATCACGGGTGGGGGTATGCTGATAATTATAAAACTCTTACTAATAACCAAGCTGATGTAGGACGCGAACTAATCGTTCGTTTCGTAAAATCGGCTATGACATATGATGATATTTGGGTCTTTATGAATAAGATGACTATGGCTCAAGGCAAGTCTGCTACACAAACTGCCTCAGCTACTAACATCTTTACACCTGTAACAGGTTACCCAAATGGACATCCATATGCAGATGGTGCTGATCCATTGCCAGTAGATACAGTAACAATTGCCGCTCTTGGTACTCCTGATGGACTTCCCATCAAAGACAAGATTGAGGCTGCTGGTGGTTCAACACTGGGCGAGATGTGGTTCCGCTGCCAAACAACTGGCGAACCAAACATTGACGATGCTGCTGCCGAAGCTGGTGGTTCCGCTACAATCGTTGCTTACTTCGCTCCACTTCACTAAGATAGGGATTTAACCCACTGTAAAAAGAGCACCGTTTTTTGCGGTGCTTTTTTTACTTCTACTTAAATAGTAGTATGAGAACACAAATACTAACACTTATTGACGTTACAAATACAAACGCCCGTCGAGGCGATGATAATCAAAAAGAATACGCACAACAATCAAATTTAAATACACTAATCCAAACAGCATCTTTAAGAGCTAACCTAACCCCTACAAAAATTGAACTAAAACACGGAGGAATTTCTACACTAGGCTTTGGTGTTAACTTTAAAGGTAAGCAGAAGTATTGGGTTATAACATTTGAAGATGAAAGAGATACTCCTATTACGACTGATATGTTTAAAGAAGATTTTGATTTTGTTCCTGTTACATTAGGACTAGATGAAACAGCAGAGATAGATCAAGCAGTTATGTTAACAAAAGACTCTCGAAAGAAAAATATAACTTTTAGACATATCGACTAAATACTTGTATGCAAGTACAAGAATTATTAGAGGATATCGAGATAAACGAAAAACAAGTTTGGGCTCGATCCGGAAAACAAGTTGTAAGAAAATATCGATGTTCAGGTGGCAAACGCAATGGTAGAGTTGTTACTTCTATGTCACAATGCTATGCTCCTATTGATATCAAAAAACGAATGTCTCTGAGAAAGACTAAATCTAAGCAAGGCGCTCGTATGATGCGTAAAGCACAAAAAACCAAACGAGTAAATCCTGCTTCTAAACGAGTACAACGGCTCAACAAACACTAAGGAATAATATGAGAATATCAGATATTACACAAGAGCCGTTATTAGAAATGGGCCCCACACCGCCCACACCTCCTACTGGTCCTGGCAATGCTAACGGACCTAAGCAAATGCAAGTCGTCAAAGATGATCCCAAAGCTACTACAGTGGTTGATCCTAAAACAAAGGTGACAATGAACATACCTAAGGATCCAAAGAAACCAGGAGCTGCATCTACTGACAAGCAAGGCAACGTAACAATAAACACAAAGGCATCCGGCCCTGGCGCTCAGCAAGGACTAAAAGCCGGGACAAAAGTTAACGTGATATGAGACTGAATGAGCTACTAGGCGAATTTAGTATCTACGTTAATAATGAAGAAAGTGCTCTCCTAGACAGAATGCCTGAGCATAATGTTTTATTGACTTTCTTCAATGATCATGAGCAAGTTGTTTTAAATGATTTGATTAGGAAATCCCTAGTCAAACGTATTGTTGAAGGTGGACTCGTTTCAGTAAGGAAAAATGTACAATAAACACATCGTTGAACAAATCTTTTCACTCATTAATAAATCTAAAATGCTATCAACTATTCCAGTCAAGATCAATAATAATATTCGTGTGGGCGGTTATGAGATTATGCCAATTGAGGCAGGTTATTATGTTATAGATGTTGAGCGGGATCGTGTAATAGAAGAAACATGGACAAGAGCAGCAGCTCTTGCTTTTGTTAGAGCACGAATAACGAACAACTTAGAACACATATCTAAAATCAAAGAATTAGATAAGCTAATTGAGAAGCATGAACTAGATAGTAGATTTTATAAAAACTCATTGGCACATTCCGATAATCCAGATAAGACATTAACTATTACTACGAGATTAGAACTATCTGAGGCACTCACTGCTCATGCTAAACAGCAGATTAAAGAAATAATATTAGCGTAAAGATAAATAAATAAAATATATTATTAGGATGAGTAATCATGAAACTACAAGAGATTTCGAAACCAAAAACTGCTGCACAGCTAAATGAAACTCTAGCTAAAACCTTCGGCCAAAAGATTGATTTAGAGGCATTTACTTTAGAGCAGTTACAAGATGCTCGCAATAAAGTGAGAACAAGTTTGCGTGACATTGAAACTACAGAAAGTTTTGATGCTACAATACGAAACGAAGACTACCAAAGAAACAAAATGTATTTGGATGTTTTAAATGCTGCTCTTAGTGAGAGAAATCATATCTCAGAACGTACTTCAACAGTGGACCTTGGTATAGGTAAAGCACTAAGAAAAGGGCAACAATGGGTTGATGACAATGTCATTACTCCAGGTATGAAGCTTGCTAAGAAAGGCGTAAAAAGAGTAGGCAGAGGAGTTGATAATACTGTAGATGCTGCTGATGACGCTATTGATAGATATAGAACTAAGCAAATGCAACCTAAGAAAAAGTTCAAAGTTAGAACAAAATCCTCAGGACAGCAAGCAGGCAAACACGCCAAAGATGCCGTAAATTCTCTAAGAGGCGAAGGCATTATGTACACCAACGGTTCAAGATTAGCTGAAGGTGCACAAGAGCAAGCTGAACTTGTAATGGCAGCGAAAGAACTTGTAGATACAGTAGGCAAATGGTTACAGGATACTGCTGAGATGCAATCAGAAAGTATGTTGAAACTAACAGACGCAATCCGTGATGAACTTGGACAAGAGCAGGCGGATCAATTCCAGCAATCAGTAAAACCCACATTAGAAGCACTATATCAAGCACTAGAGGCATCAAGAGGCGCACTAACACAAGGAGTATCCTTGTTAACAGGCGAAGGCGGCGCAGCACCTCAAGAGATGGGTGCCGAACCAGCGCCAGAAGGCGAGATGGAACCACTTGAGGGCGGAGCTGAAATGGGAGCAGAGATGCCAGCTGAACCAGGTATGGAAGCAGGTATGGAAGCAGGCGGAGATGAGTTTGCCACAGCACCCGCAGCAGGAGGCGGAATGGAAGACGCAGGACGCCCAGCAAGAGAAAGCATCAATAGGCTATCACACTCACTAGGAACAATCCTTAGCTCAAAAAAAAAATAATTTCTGAAGAAGGCGAAGACATGATGGGGATGGATGGAGAAGCTCCTCCACCTCCACCCGCGCCTGACGCAGGACCTAAATCCACAGCACCAAAATTAGCTATGGTTCTTCGCAGTCTAATTGGCGCTGCTGATGAAAAGAACACAGGCTTATATCTACACTTTGACAAAGTAACAGACGAGAACAAAAAAGAAGGCGCTATGAACATTGACTTGAACAAAGCAATGCGTAACGCTGGTGGAGAAAACTTTGACTATGGGGCATTTAAAGCTTCATACGATACTGATCCACGTGTAAAGACAATGGTAGCAAACTTTGATCAGAAGGGAATTGAAGCTAAAACAGCAAAAACAATAGATGACAAAGGCGGTGAGGAAGCAGCAACTGATGCTGATCCAAACGGAGTAGAGCAACTGGCTAAACAAGCTACTGATATTAGTAGCCTCGGATCTAATGTATAAAAAAGACTTGACAAACGAAATTATTCGTGTTATAATGAAAGTATAAAATGGAAAAAGTAAGAACCAACGAAGAAGTAATTACACATATTAAAGAAATTCTAAAAGAGTATGTAGCACCTGCGGTGGATATGCATGGTGGGGTGGTAAACTTTATTAGTTTTGAAGATGGTGTTCTAACATTACAACTGTCTGGTAGTTGTAGTGGCTGCGCTGGCTCAACTTATACGTTACAAATGGGAATCGAAGGTATGTTCCGCCAACACGTTCCAGAAGTGGAGTTTATTCAAGCAGAACACGATACAGCATATAATAATCCATATTATTCATATGATGACACTTTCTTTGATTCTAATAATGATCCCTCTATGCTAAATTAAATATGAGTCTAATAGTAAATAAATTTGATTACAAACCCCTCACCCGAACGAGTGTCGATGGAAAGCGACTTTATAATGCTCCTAACGGCGGTCCTGTGCCTAGTGTTACTACGGTACTAGACGCTACAAAGGACAAAACTCATCTAATGGAATGGCGGAAGAGAGTTGGTGAACAAAAAGCACAAGAGATTACTACAGAGGCTGCCGGTGTAGGAACTAGGATGCACAAATATCTTGAGGACTACATTGAGACTGGCGAGTGGCCCACACCTGGAAGCAATCCATATGCCCAACAAGCACACAAAATGGCAGAAGTTATCCGTGAGCAAGCATTTAGCCAAATCACTGAGATATGGGGCTCTGAGATAGCAGTATATATGCCTAATATGTATGCTGGCACAACTGACTTAGTCTGTGAGTATAAAGGTAATCCGTCAATATGCGATTTTAAACAGACGAACAAGCCTAAAAAAGAAGAATGGGTTATTGACTATTACTTACAGTTAGTAGCCTACGCTGAAGCACATAACGAAATATATGGAACTAATATTCGTGAAGGACACATCTTTATGTGTTCTAGAGACTTTGAGTATCAGCAGTTTGACTTGACTCCTGAGAACTATGACGAGTGGAGACACGAGTGGTATGAGCGGTTATATGCTTACTATCAGAAACAGGCAGCAGCATAAATACACAATATAGAATAAGGAGAGTCATGTGGCTGTTGTCCAAATCAGTAGAATACAGATCCGTAGAGGACAGAAAAATCAAGGATTAGGATTACCCCAGCTAGCCAGTGGAGAGCTTGGCTGGGCAATTGATACACAGGAACTATACATTGGTAATGGTAGCCTAACTGAAGGCGCCCCAATGCTTGGCAATACAAAGATACTTACTGCCAGAGATAATATATTTAAACTTGGTGATGCTTATGCTTACAAAGAGGATTATCCTTTTGTTCAAACAGGCTCAGCACCAGCAAGCCCTACCACACGCTCTCTACAAGACAGGTTAGATGATGTAGTATCCATACGAGCATTTGGCTGTATGGGTGATCCACTAGATGATGTAACAGAGGAATTCCAGAGAGCAATAGATCAACTGTTTATAAACAATGCTACAAAGGGTGATCCCCGTAGCAGAGTTGTGCTAAATATTGATCCTGGTACATATACTATTTCTAAAACTATATACATTCCTCCATATGCTACAATTGTTGGAGCAGGTGTAGATAAAACTATAATTGATTATATAGGAATAGGGGCTGCCTTTATAACAGTAAATGATCTCAGCCAACCTGGACTTCCAGCTCTCGATGAAGTTTCTGTTGATAGTGCTACAACTTACAACAATCAGCCACGCTCTATAAGATTAGAGAATTTAACAATACAACACGCAGACAAAAATGGCATAGGAATACACTTATCTAGTTGCAAACAGTCTATTATTAATAATGTTAAGATAAAAGGTAGTTGGGTAATTGGCGATTCACTTACTCCTATTCATGCTACAGAACTATCTAGAAGTGTTGGTATATTATTAGACTCACTGAGTTCTGTTGTTAAGACTAGTAATGTAACTATCACAAACACTATTATATCTAACTTTACATATGGTACAATTGCTAATCAATATGTTATAGAAAACTTATATGATAGATGTACATTCCATGATTTAGGACGGGCTATAGTCTTTGGTGCTCAGATGAATACTAATAATGAGTTACCTTGTAATAACATTATATCAAACTCTACATTTGATGATATACATTCTGAAGCTATAAAAATTGATAGAGGAAGAAATAATCTTAGCACAAATAATACATTTAGAAGTGTAGGTAACTATGGCGGCAATGAGTATCAATCTATTACACCAATTTTAGATTTTAACTATACAACAAACGAAACAGTAAATGATTATTTTCATAGAACTGATTTATTGAGGACCGAGTTTGTTGTAGCATCTACATATATTGCTGAAGTAAAAGGCAATGTTAACCATCAGAGTGGTTATACTCATGATTGTATGATATATACTTCAAGCACACCTGAGAATGTGCTGCGGTTACCAGCTGAACAAAATCAAAGTTATACACTAGAATACTATATGTTTAATCAGAGTTATGATTTACAACGAACTGGTGTGTTAACTATTGCATGTGATAAAACAGGCGCTGATAAAGTTTACATTAGCGACAGCTATGATCAAGTTGGCGATTCTAAATATGAAACAATAACTGGATATCTAAATTATGATATACATTTTTCCGGCGAGTTTATAAACGATGGAACATCAACAGATCCGGTGTATTCAATTTATTTGAGAGCCACTAGTGATTTTGTTGCCCCAACCTATTTTAGATATAAGCTGGTGAATCATAAACTAAAATTCTAATATGTTTGATAAAGGTTCTTATGAAGATCGTCTATTGTACTGGGCGATGTTTAGAGACTCTTTGGAAAAGAGTCAAGATCCATTACAGGATGTATCAGAGAAGTACAATAAAATAGAGCTAAAGAGTCAGGAGTATAATCCTTGGGATGAAAAGGATTGGCCTAGCCCTTGGACGTTAATATTTGAAAATAGGTATTGTGCTTTCCTACGCACGTTAGGAATGTGTTATAGCCTAAAACTAACAGAACGCTATAAAGACGAAGACTTGAAGTTTATTATAGCTAAAGATGAAGAATTACAGACACGCTATCTTTGCGTAGTAGATAACCATGTATTAGGAATGGATAATGAAATACTTTTGAAAGACGATATTGATAATAAATTTTCCGTGTTAAAAGAAATTAATATAAATGACTTAATAAAAGGATAAGAATGTCAGAGATCAATATCATTAAAAGAACTGGAGCTAAAGAACCACTAAACATAGATAAGATCCACACTGTAGTGGAGTTTGCTTGTGACGGACTCGCAGGCGTAAGTAGTAGCCAAATTGAGATGAACGCAAACATCCAGTTTTATGATGGTATTACTACACGGGAAATTCAAGAAGTCCTTATTCGTAGTGCTAATGATTTAATATCATTGGACCACCCTAACTATCAATATGCCGCAGCTAGACTTTTATTATACGGAACATATAAAGAAGTATTTGGCGATTACTGTACTATCCCACTAAAGAATCTAATTGAACGAAATGTAAAACTAGGAGTATATGATCCTGAGATCCTAGAACTATATGATGAAGAAGAACTAAACAAACTCAATACATATATTGCTCACAAGAGAGATGAGAATTTTACATACGCTGGGTTACGTCAGGTAGTGGACAAATACTTATGTCAAGATCGTAGTACGGGTCAGTTATATGAGACACCGCAATATATGTATATGATGATTGCTGCTACACTCTTTGCTAAATACCCACCAGAAACACGCCTCTCCTATGTTCGCAGATACTACAACGCAATTTCGCTATTTAAGATAAATGTTCCAACTCCCATTATGGCAGGGGTACGAACACCTATGCGACAGTTTGCTAGTTGTGTATTAGTAGATTCTGATGACACTCTCGATTCTATTTTCTCATCAGATATGGCTATTGGACGTTACATAGCACAGCGAGCAGGCATTGGTATCAACGCAGGACGCATCCGTGGAGTCAATTCAAAAATACGTGGCGGAGAAGTAGCACACACTGGTGTTATCCCATTCCTAAAGAAGTTTGAATCTACGGTTCGTTGTTGCACACAAAATGGAGTACGGGGAGGATCAGCAACTGTACACTTCCCACTATGGCATCAAGAGATAGAAGATATCCTTGTGCTAAAAAATAACAAAGGCACAGAGGACAATCGTGTTCGCAAGCTAGACTACTCAATACAAATGAACAAAACAATGTATGAGAGATTGCTTGGGGATGGTGAGATTACACTGTTCAGCCCGCACGATGTTCCAGACTTGTATGACGCATATTTTGGAGAGCCAGAGAAGTTCAAAGAGCTATACGAAAAATATGAGAGAGCTACAAGTATCAAAAAGAAAAAGCTCAAAGCAATGGATCTATTTTCAGATTTATTAAAGGAGCGAGCAGAAACAGGGCGCATCTATATTATGAATGTAGATCACTGTAATACTCATAGCAGTTTCAAAGACACTGTATATATGAGTAACTTATGTCAAGAAATAACCCTTCCAACCAACCCATTACAACATATAGACGACACTGACGGAGAAATAGCACTATGTATTTTGAGTGCAGTTAATGTTGGTGTGATTGAAAACTTTACAGACTTACACGAAATATGCGAGCTGGCAGTACGAGCACTAGACGAAGTGATTGACTACCAGAGATATCCAGTGTTAGCAGCAGAGTATGGAACAAAAGCTCGTCGCAGTTTAGGTATTGGTTATATAGGCTTGGCCCACTTCTTGGCACGACACAAAATGGGATATAATGATCCAGGCGCTGTTGATTTAGTTCACCATTTAACAGAGGCATTTCAATATTTCTTATTGCTAGCAAGTAACCAACTCGCCAAAGAGAAAGGACCTTGCACTGCTTTCCCACGCACTAAATACTATGATGGCATCCTTCCTATTGATACTTACAAAAAGGATTTGGATGATATATGTGGAAAGCAGCATCACTATGATTGGGAAGCTCTTAGAATTGATATCAGAGAACACGGCTTACGGCACTCAACACTGTCCGCACAAATGCCATCAGAAAGCTCATCTGTTGTGTCAAACGCTACCAATGGAATCGAACCTCCAAGAGGATTTTTGTCCATTAAGAAAAGCAAAAAAGGGCCTCTTAAACAAATTGTTCCGCAGTATCAAAGCCTTAAAAATTACTACACCCTACTATGGGATATGCCCAGCAACGAAGGTTATATCAATATAGTAGCAGTAATGCAAAAATTCTTTGATCAGGCGATTAGTGGTAATTGGAGCTACAACCCCCTCAACTACGATAACAACGAAGTTCCTATGAGCGTAATGTTACGGGACTTGCTCACCACATATAAACTAGGATGGAAGACAAGCTACTATCAGAATACATATGATTTTAAGACTGATCCTAGTGACTTTGAAGAAACCGAAAGAAAAATTGAACCATTACCTGAGCTAGAAGATGCTGAGGAATGTGAGTCCTGCGTAATATGAGGCAATGAATGACGACTGTATTTAATAAAGACAAAATAGACTATACTAAACAACATATGTTTTTTGGTGCTCCACAAAGCACACAAAGATATGACGTGTTTAAATTTCCACAGTTTGATAAGCTAAATCAAACAATGCTAGGTTATTTTTGGAGACCTGAGGAAGTTAGCTTACAAAAAGATAGATCAGATTATCAAAATTTTAGACCCGAACAAAAACATATTTTTACATCCAATTTAAAATATCAAACATTATTAGACTCTGTGCAAGGGCGTGGTCCTTGTCTAGCATTTTTACCACACGTTTCACTACCTGAGCTTGAGGGTTGTATTGTAACGTGGGATTTCTTTGAGACTATCCACTCACGCTCATATACGCATATAATGAAGAATATATATGCTGATCCATCTGAGGTGTTTGATACTATACTTGATGATGAGAATATCATCAAACGAGCAGAGTCTGTTACAAGACACTATGATAAATTTATAGAGTTAGCAAGCGATAAAACTTCAAATATGAAAACAGTCAAGAAGAACTTGTTCTTGGCTATGATGACCGTAAATATCCTAGAGGGATTGCGTTTTTATGTTTCGTTTGCTTGTACCTTTGGCTTTGGCGAACTGAAGCTAATGGAAGGCTCTGCTAAAATTATTTCTTTTATTGCCCGTGACGAAGCACAACATTTGGCTATCTCAACACACATTCTAAAACTATGGATGCAAGGTAAAGATGATCCAGACATGCTAACAATAGCAGGAGAATGTGAGGAAGAAGTGTATAACCTTTGGCGTGAATGTGTAGCAGAGGAAAAGGAATGGGCAGAATATTTATTTAAAGATGGTTCAATGATCGGACTCAATACTACACTGTTGAATCAGTATGTTGAATACATCGCTAATAGGCGCTTACGAGCATTAGGCTATAATACAATATTTGAACAACCAGTAAATACAAACCCTCTACCATGGACACAACATTGGCTCACTAGTTCAGGCTTACAAGTCGCACCACAAGAGACAGAAGTAGAATCATATATTATTGGCGGTATAAAACAAGATGTAAATAAAGATAGTTTGAAAGGATTTACTTTATGATAGAGATATGGGGCAAGGATCAATGCACACAATGCTTCAAAGCCAAGACTTACTTAGAGACTCGTAACATAGACTATATATACAAAAAGCTAGGAGAAGACTTTACACGGGAAGAAGTGCTAACAGAGTTTGTTAATGCTAGAACATTCCCACAAGTCAAAATTAATAACACACCTGTTGGAGGATATGAGCAAATGATTACTTATATCGAGACAATGGGATTAGACACTAAAGGTGTAAATGCTAATTGAAACTCCATATAAAAAAGGAGATGTAGTAACACTGAAAACAGTAGCTGGACAAGAACTTATTGCTAGGTATGAAGGCGAGGATAGCTCAACAGTCATAGTCAATAAGCCACTAGTTACTGTTATTACACAAGAAGGAGCAGTGATGGCTCCTTTCTTATACACTGTTAATATGGACGCAACTATTAAACTAAATAATCAACAATTGTTGTGTGTAGTAAAATCCGCAAAAGAGGTTGCTGATGATTATCTACAGAGAACAAGTGACTTAGCAATATAAGGAAAACAATGACACTTCACGAAGAAATTATACAGGCATTCAATCTCTATCTAGCTGAATCAGCTACCTTTGAAAACAAAGGTACAAAAGCCGCAGCACCAAGAGCTCGTAAAGCATTGGGTGACTTAGGTAAACTTGTGACTGCTCGTCGCAAAGAGATTCAAGACAAAAAGAACGGAATGTAAAATGCCAGCTATTGCGAGAATAGGTGATACAACAGTAGGTACATGCCCCTTAGGACATCCAAAGTCACCATGGAGTGGTTCAGGAGTTATTATATCAGGAAGTGGTACAACATTTGCTGACGGTTCTGGGGTAGCAAGATTAGGCGATGCTGTCCTTCCAGGCTGTGGGCATGTAAGCTCAATTGTATCAGCATCAGGCGTATCATTTGCGGATGGAATTGGCGTTGCCAGGGTTGGCGACTCCGTTGCTGGACCATATGTAGCTACAATAGTATCTGGCTCTGGAACCAGCTATACAGCATAAATATATATATGAATGATGCAAGGAATTTAGCGATTTGGCTGATATGTATGTTAGTAATATTTGTTGTATTAGCAGTCTTAGAAACAGCACTGGCAGTTCCAGACATCGGATAAAAGATTTTGCTTGATGACTTGAGAAAATAGTTGCTACGGACAGGGTTTCGCCACCCTCATCTCCACCAAGATAGCATTTTACGAAGTGGTATGTTGGGGGATGATAGTTTCGACGTAGGATAACGATATCAAAGAGGAGCAAAGAGGGCGATGACCTACCATCAAACTTTATAAATGCAAACGAAAGTTTCATTGCTGAAGCTATCACATCCTTGGATTTTTCAATGGATCGTGATCTAGTCGCTGCCTAATAGGTAGTGAGGCTTCGGGGTTAGAGGGGGTAAGCCCGGCAACAGAAAACCTCCCACAACAAGGAATGATAATGAAATTGGTAGAAATTGATGAAGGTGCATTTGATCTTATTAATAGAATAGGCGATGCATTTAGATTTGGCAAAGCAAGTGCTAGCAGCAAGATGGATATAGCAAAAGCCAATCCTCCCAAAAAAGACAATTCATCAAAACGAAACAATAAACCAGCCTATAAAAACATATGCGGTAAATGGGATGACCCCAAAACTACTGGATGTGTCAGACAATAAAAACGATAAATAAAAGTAGAGATATTTAAAGGACAATGAATGAAAGTTTATGATTTATTGGAAAACATTGATTTAGATAAGAAAGAAGTTGTACAAGAGGAAGTCCTCGATATGACTGCTGACAATGACGCATGGGCTAGGAAATACTTTAGCGCACCATATGCTACTTTTATGTCACACTACACAAATGAGTCAAAAGAATTAGTCAAAATGTACAATGACTTCAAGCGTGAGTTTGGGGGGAATGCTTTACCAGATTCAGCACATGAAACAATTGCTGAAATGAAAGGCTACCTAAAGTTTGCACAGTCTTTGTATAGACATCCACAACTGTCTGAAGGAAGAGCCAAGCTATCAGATAATGTTCAGTATGCCATCCGCAAATCTTGGGGTGACTATCCAATGTACCGAGATTTCCTTGAATCACTATCTAAGGATATGCGCCGACTGTATAAAAAATAAGGACAGTCAATGGCAGAACAAGAAACCTCATTATCTGTAGGCTCACGCGGTGAAGTAGTAAAAGAGCTTCAAAAATGGCTAAACCAATTTACTAGTGCCAGCATCAAAGAAGATGGCAGATACGGACAAAAGACATCACAGGCTGTAGCTAATTTTCAGCGTGAATCAGGATTAGAGGAAGATGGTATTGCTGGTGTCAATACTATTGAATCTATTATTTCCTACGAAGGAGAGGGCAATGAAGAAGAAGAAAATGAAGAAACTGTCCAAGGGGCAGAAGAAGAAGTTACTCCGACAGCTCAAGAAGAGCCTGAAGAAGAAGAAGTAACACCTGAGGAAGAGGCGGAGTTTGAAGAACCAACTCAAGCTCCTGCTGCTCCTGAACAAGATACAACGCCAGAAGTAACCCCAGAAGAAGAAGCAGAGTTTGCCGCACCAGAAGGCGAAGACCCAACACTATCCCAACAACCACAAGATACTACAGTATCACAGGAACCTGTCCCTGCAGGACAAGTAGGCGATCAACAAGCTGACCCAGCACTTCAACCAGAACAGCCAGAGCAACCAGAGCAACCATCACCAGAGGATCTTGCTACGGCTGCTAGGTATGCCTCATATGCTAATAGGCCCACACCAGCACCAGCACCAACACCTGAACCAGCTCCAGAGGTGCCGCCTGAGATTCCACAAGCTACCCAACAAATTCAGCAGCAAACCGCAGGAAATTATCAAAAATTTCACAAACCGGCACAGGCTAGCACGAATCCTGCAGTTAATACTATAACACCGGCAGACTTCAGCCAAGAAGTGTCGCCAGAGGCAAATAATTCTCAGCCACAGGCGCAGGCTAGCACGGATCCTGCAACTAATACTATAGCACCAGAAGAAGTTCCATTGCAAGGATATAGCTCAAGAGATCAATTTAGAAATGATCTATCACAATCTTTTCTAACACTAAAGAATATGATTAATAGTAATAGTAAAGATGGGATTCAAGAGTTACAAGCCCAGTTAGCTAATATACAGCAGCGGGCACAAGCTAGTGGGCAAGACTTTCCAAAGCTAACAAAGTATTTGTTGGACCTTCAAGGACATGCACAGAAATGGGGAGCAACTTTTGAAAGCAAACAGCCAACACATAGGCCTATACTGACTGAAGATAAACGTGAGCTTAGAGCAAAACGAAAGCAAATGGCTGCTGAAATAATGCAAGAGCTTCAAGACCCAAATAATTATGTTCCTAGTGTAGGAGAGGTACAGAATTTTGTACAACCAACTACAGAAGAGCCATATGATTTTGACAGTGATTATGATCAACAACCAGATCTAGGAAACATAGCTATTGAATGGACTGGTCCTAGTATGAAATACTTGACTAAACTTCATAAATCTGCTATAATGGCTAAAAATGCTGAAGTATGGTATCAACAACAACATCTATTTGATAGAGATAAACATATCGAGCGGTTAAAAGCCGATATGAAATCTGGCGATGGATTAAAACGTGGCAAGGCTAGAGACGCACTCAATGATTTATATGACATAGAAGAATGGGCACAAAAATATTTAGATTCTAATGGTAAATCAATTATTGATGAAGACATGTATGAAGATTTATATGCTGAAGCAGATATCCCATTCTTTATAGAAGAAGGACAAGTATATAAATTCCTTGGTTTGAAAGATCTCTTTAAAGGGATTAAGAAATATATAGATACTGCTAGAAGATATTCAAGAGATATACCAATCCACACGGATCTTATAGATGATTGGGAAGACGGGCTTGAGGAATGGGAAGACATATTTAGCAGGATTGGGCAAGAGACTCAAGAGTGGCAAAATATGAACGATGAGGCTAAAGGTGAATACTTAGCAGCACTCCGAGCAAAAACCAAGTTTGGACTAAGTGATGAGTTTAAACTAACTCCGCAAGAAGAACAAGATCTCAAAGACTTGACTGCTTGGGAAAAGGATTTCGACCAAAGAGTCGCCCAAGACGAACAAGATGAAGAAACCAGAGAACAAGAGGCAGCAGATGCTGCTAAAAATCGTATAGCAAATGATCATGAATTAAATACAGAACTAGTAGCTGATTTAGCTGTAGATGTACAGAACCCAACCACAGATGCTTCTTATATAGCAAAAGATGAAGAAGAGACAGAATTATTAGAGTTAGCACAGGACCACGCTACACGAGTTGTAGAGTTTCTTACAACCACTATCGAAGGTATAGGATGGAGTGAAGATAACGCCCCGTTGGATACGGATCCAAATAGTAAAATGTATGCAGGAATTGGTGAGCGAATCAACAATTTCCATGCCAATCTCAAAAAATATCAAGAATCAGCAAGTACGGAGGACTTTGCGGTTCTAGAAAAAGACTTTGACGATATTGTAACATTGGTGGATGATTACTCAACTACAACCTAAAAAGGTAGTATGCTATTTTGGTATAGTGTGAAGAAGAAAATGAACAAGCGTCTATATAGGAAACAGCAAAGAATAATTTTTCAAAAGAAAGAAGAGCGCAGAGGGCGAACAAGCACTATGCTCTATCGTGCTCTATTTCTTATTGTAGTGCTATTGCTGACTACAGCATTTATAACCCCATCCTCCATTGGATCATCTGATGTTGTTGAAAATCAGAAAGTATATAATATGTCTGAGGAAGTAGAACGATCCTATAAGAAGCAGGAAGCATTGGATGATTTCAGCAGACGAATCAACTCATATGCTAAAGAAGAAATTGATTGTTTAGCGCAAAACATTTACCATGAGGCACGAAATGATATGTTGGCTGGGCAGTTTGCTGTAGCTGATGTAGTCCTCAATCGTGTAGATGATAAGCGGTTTCCAAATACTATATGTGAAGTAGTCAAAGAAGGTCCAGTGTATGAGTCCGCAAAGACAAAACTTACAGAGGATCCAAATGACGCTATTTACTATCCCGTAAAGAACAAATGCCAATTCTCTTGGTATTGTGATGGACAAGACGACGACACACACGAAGAGCTTGCTTGGAGGCAGGCTACTACTATTGCGTATATGATGCTGGGCAACCTAACCTTCAGAGGGATCACTGAGGGCAGCACACACTACCACGCAACATATGTCAATCCACGCTGGGCGAAGACAAAATATCCAGTTGGTAGAATTGGCAAACATAAATTTTATCGCTGGCTATAATTTTTTACTTGACAGAACCTAAACATTAAGCTATAATGAGAATATATGGTAGATTTTGAAACATTGATGTTCATCATATCATTTGGGCCTTTGGTCCTAGTGGTTATACTTGTAGAAGTAATTCTAAGAATTTTATTTAGAGGATCAAAAAATGAAGACAACCGTAAAGCAGGCGCTGACTAAATTCTATAAGAAGTATAATAAGTTCAGCCGCACGACCCTCAAGATGCTAGAGCAGGAGATTGTGGCTGAGCTTGAGCACGATGAGAACAGAGGTGAGATCGGAACGCCATATCACGCCAAGCGAGAGCTGGAGCTGGCATTGGTGAGAAAAATGATCAACCAAAAGAAAAAGACAAAAAAAGGTAAGAAAAAGGCTTGACTTTCCTGCTAAGTGTGCTATAATAATATTTATAAAGAAAAAACAGAGTGGTTAGAAATGATGGGGGTCAAAGTTATTACAGAACTTCCTACGAATGAAAAGTTTGATGTTGTGTTGCTAAACCCACCATACAGTAACGATACACAAAAAGATTTATATATGGAGTATGTAAGACTGGCTGTAGAGCTTTCAAACTATGCTACAGCTATTATTACTCCATCACGTTGGACATCACTAAACAACGCAACATTTAAAAAGTTTAACAACGAATTATTGAACAATGGCTTGAGCTACTTCAAGTGGAACAACGCAAAAACATTTGATGTCAAGATGCCAACTTGCTCATATGTATTGTACAAAAACCACAAGCCAAATACTGTTACAGTTGTCAATGAGGACGACGATACTGTAAATGTTGATATCAACAAGATTGGTTTTTACCCAGCTGACTTTGACGCACTGAGCGTATTGGAAAAGGTTGCTGGACTTCCAGGACTAAAAATCAAATC
>Ga0181575_10000201_pt1 | contig 43482 bp, 48 predicted proteins | sample 101ome_23_FD_145599 | JGI IMG/M metagenome (GOLD analysis project Ga0181575, IMG submission 145599) | Coastal salt marsh microbial communities from the Groves Creek Marsh, Skidaway Island, Georgia - 101411CT metaG (spades assembly) | ecosystem: Environmental > Aquatic > Marine > Intertidal zone... | reverse complement strand
TATTCCAACTAAAGGCAACGCTACCGCTCGTTTGCTTCGCATACCTCCAGGCGTCGCAGTTCCTGAGCACAGCCATAATGGAACAGAATTAACCGTTGTTTTAGCGGGCTCGTATGTAGACGGACCTCATCTGTTCGAGCGTGGTGACATTCAACAAGCTGACACTGAGGTGCACCACTCCCCTAGCGTTGTAGGGGCGGAAGAATGCGTGTGCTTAGTCGCAACTGACGCACCGCTTAAATTCAAATCGATTGTGCCAAGAGTGGTACAAAAATTTATCAGTCTGTGAATCCAATTACATAGTCAAAATTCAACTACCGCCGCGACTACGAGGATGCAACCTTCTTACCGCAACCAAAAATTTAACATCCTGCTGCCGATGACTAAGCCGCAGTTTCAAATGATTTAAAATCCGACGGAATTAGTTTGATTTTTGAAATCAAATCAGCGTGACGATCATCTTCGATATCATCTGGCAAATCTAACCTTATGGTATCAACAACACCTCCAAAAGAATCAGATATCGCTTGTGGCAGATTTTCATAAGTTCCAATTGCCGCGAACAGAGCGACGACGTCATCGGAAACCTCTCCAGCAAGTTCTGACCAACGCCCTTCCTTAGACATCGCGTGGAGTTTCAAGCCCAGATCCTCAAGACCATGCTGCTCAAATACTGGCAAATAGGTGCGAGTCGACCCATAAAACCCAACACGGTATCGAGCCCAATCTACACGTTTTTTAACAGCCTCCTCATCTGGCCCAGTACAAATGAAGCCTCCTCCGGAAATCTCGACCGCAGCGCGTTTGCGATTTGCCCGCGCCATACCTTCTTCAATCTTAGGCATACACACGTTTTCAATATATTTTCGAGTGCAGAAACTGTGGAGACGAACGCCATCGGCAACACGGCCCGCCATTCGAAGCATGTCAGGCCCAACCGCAGCTAGACTTATTGGAGGTAAAGAAAACCCAGTCTTTGGCGGAGAAAATTCTGGTGTCATCAAAGTGAATTGATAGTGCTCACCTTCGAATTTTAGCGGTTCGCCATATTCCCAACAACGCCAAATAGCTCGGATTGATTGAACGTATTCGCGAAGACGCGGTACGGGTGCGAACCAAGGTGTAGAAAATCGGCGCTCATTATGACCCTTGACTTGAGAACCCAACCCAAGCTCAAACCGGCCTCCGGACTGTGCATTAAGATCCCAACCAATATTAGCGGTAATCATTGGGCTCCGCGGAAAAGCAACCGCAATGGATGTACCAAGCTGGACTTTTTGTGTTTCTTGGGACGCCAGAGCCAGTGGCATAAATGGATCGTGGGCGAGTTCAGAGCTAGCAACGCCATCATAACCGACAGCCTCAGCCCACTGCGCACGGGATGAAGCTCGTTGCCAGTTATCAGTCGGGAGTTGGCAAATAACCCGCATAGCGATTTCCTGTCTGTTTTTGTTAGGTAAAGTTTAACCAAACCTGACCCAAGATTAAAATGGAGACTAAGCTCACTAGCTATTTTAGTGAAGCGGGCCTAAATAGCGCTAGCGCGGGGTAAGCTGCGCGATACGTTAGGACCTTAGAAATCCCGGGGCCGATATCGAAGCTCCAGGGAGCTGTCACTGCAGGGGATCGTGGTCTCCTACACACGGCGCCCACCTCACTTGGTGAGGTCCCGGAGGATTCGTTCCAGTCCGACGGTCAAGCGGCACCCCGCGCACCCCGGAGGGATAAACAGCATGCTCCCAATTGCTTCTGCAAAAGACTCCCTGCGCAAAGAGATGACCGCGCGCCGAAGGCATTTATTCAGCCAGAAACCGGGCGCTGGAGAGATAATTGCGCAGATTGCATTAAGCCACGGGCTTACGAAAACGGATGATATAATTAGCGTCTACTGGCCAATAAATAGCGAGCTGGACTGCAGACCTTTAATAAAGGCTCTATGGCAAATTGGCCGGCGCATTGCTCTGCCAACTTCCTCTGAAGAAAATAACCTCATGGTCTTTCGACGTTTCTCATCTGATACTGCGTTAGTGCCAGGTCTCTTTGGAACCCTACAGCCTCCGGAATCAGCGATTACTGTTGAACCAAATGTTCTTTTCCTGCCTGTACTCGCATTTGATGCATCTGGCAGGCGACTTGGATACGGTGGGGGTTTCTATGACCGAAGCCTTGCAAAGCTCCGAAAAAATAAATTTGTAAAAGCGTACGGCCTCGCTTTTTCAGAGCAAGAGCGTGAACGAGTCCCAACAGATGCCCTTGACCAGCCTCTAGACGGTATTCTAACCGAATTGGGTTTTCGGAAATTTGATTATAGCTAAAAAAAATTTGTAGAGGTTTTCTATGCGCATACTGTTCCTTGGAGATATAGTGGGGCGTTCTGGGCGCGAAGCTGTTGTTGCTGCAGCTCCCGGCCTTCGTGATAGCTTAGACCTCGATCTTCTTGTGGTTAATGGAGAAAATTCAGCCCATGGGTTTGGCATCACACCCAAAATCTGCAAAGAGCTCTATTCAGCAGGCGTAGACGTCATAACGACGGGCAATCACATATGGGACAATCGTGAAATCCTCACCCATATTGACGACGATAGAAAACTGGTGAGGCCCCTAAATTACCCAATAGGAACACCTGGCCGTGGTTGGGCAATTGTAGAAACTGAAAGAGCTGGAAAAGCTCTTATCGCGAATGTGATGCTCCGTCTATTTATGGATCCCCTAGATTGCCCATTTCAAGCAATGGACAAGGTCATGGCCACTGCTCTGCTAGGACGGGATGTTTCAGCCATCGTAATCGATATGCATGGAGAAGCTACAAGCGAGAAAAGGGCTATGGGCCACTTCCTAGATGGGCGAGCCTCTTTAGTAGTAGGCACTCACTCGCATGTTCCAACAGCAGATGGGCACATCATGACCGGAGGAACAGCCTACCTAACTGATGCTGGCATGTGTGGAGACTATGACTCAGTAATTGGCATGAGGAAGGAGGTGTCGGTACAAACTTTTCGCAGCAAGCGGCGCGGAGAAAGAATGGGCCCAGCAGATGGCCAAGGATCTTTGGCTGGTATTTTTGTCGAAACAGACTCAAAAACGGGACTGGCGAAAGAAGTTCGACCTTTTAGAGAGGGGTTTGGGTTAGAGCCCTCATAATATTCGGGTAGCGTTCGAGTAACTTTCGAGTTTTTTCAAGCCTGGATTTAGTAATAAAAATAACCGAAGGCAGACACGCTTCATGTTTCACCTATCAAGTGCTTTAGCCGCTTAATTATCGATATTTCTATGATCCAACAGGGATCTTTTATAGAGACCCTCAAACAGTCAAAATAACCAAAATAAATTTAGTTTTTTAACGACTACGTCTTGTTGATCTTGAATTCCCGCACTTTATCTTGAGCGATTCGTTGGCGTACCTGCCGACTTTGAGTATGATCAAATATGATACACACAGACATTGAAACATTGGCAGTAGGTAACAGCAATGGCGGGCCACTCACAATTTAAGAATATCATGCATCGCAAAGGTGCTCAGGATGCAAAACGCGCCAAAATATTTACCCGCATTGGTAGAGAAATAATGGTAGCTGTTAAAACAGGCGGCGGACCAGATCCTTCAGGAAACCCTGCTCTTAGGGCTGCGATCCAAGCGGCTCGTGGTGCAAATATGCCTAATGACCGTATTGACCGTGCTATCAAACGCGCATCAGGCGCGGATGGAGAAGCAGAAAACTTCGAAGAAGTTCGGTATGAAGGATATGGACCAGGTGGGGTCGCATTGATCGTTGAGACCCTCACGGACAACCGCAATCGAACAGCGGCTGACGTTCGCGCAGCTTTTAATAAATATGGTGGCTCTCTAGGAGAAACTAACTCAGTCGCTTTCATGTTTGACCGAGTGGGGCTCGTTATTTACGAGGACCCTAAGCTGGACCACGACACAGTTTTTGAAGCTGCACTGGAAGCCGGAGCAGAAGACGTTCAATCCAGTGAAGAACTGCATGAAATTTTCACAGCGGCCGATGATCTTTCCAACGTTCGAGAAAATCTTGAAGGCACCTTTGGCTCACCTTCTTCAGCGAGACTAGCTTGGCGACCACAAAATTCCACGCCAGTTGATAGTGATAAAGCTCACACCTTGATGAAGTTACTTGAAGTCCTGGATGAGCATGACGACGTCCAAACCATTTTTGGTAATTACGATATACCCGATGATGTGATGGCTGAGCTTGCCAACTAATATGTCATCGCCTCGCCGTATAATTGGTCTTGACCCTGGATTGCAGCGGACTGGGTGGGGTGTGATTGTGGCCGAAGGGAACCGTCTTTCACATATAGCTAACGGCGTTATACAAACAATGGCAAAAGCACCAATTCCTGAACGCTTAACTGAAATAGATGCGGGTATATCTGCAGTAATAAGTGAATTTCACCCAGATGAAGCGGCTGTCGAGGAAACATTTTTGAATAGAAATCCCGGCACTACCTTAAAGCTTGGACTAGCTCGAGGGGTTGTACTCCTTACCCCTGCACGAGCTGGACTGCCAGTATCAGAATATGCTGCTAAAGAAGTCAAAAAATCGCTGGTTGGTTATGGTTCAGCGGATAAAACGCAAGTAGCCGCGATGGCCTCTCGCTTATTACCCGGTGTCGAGTTTGCCAATGAGGACGCAGCTGATGCCATTGCCGTAGCAATTTGTCATGCACACGCCAGTCAAACTATGAACCGGTGGGCCAAGGTCGCCAATCAATGATAGGTCGTCTAACAGGAATTGTTGAAGACTTGGGTGGCAATCAAGCAATCGTCGACGTCAATGGCGTGGGGTACCTTGTTTATTGCTCCTCAAAAACACTTGCCGTTGCCGAAACAGGTTCGCCCGTGCGGCTAGAAATAGAAACACAAGTGCGGGAAGATGCATTCATTCTTTATGCGTTTGCGGCAAAACAAGAAAAAAACTGGTTCAAACTCCTGACCAGCGTGCAAGGTGTAGGTGGTCGGGTGGCATTACAAATCCTATCTGCTCTTGGACAAGATGAACTTGCTACGGCTATTCTTTCTGAGGATAGAAAGGCTGTTTCTCGTGCCGATGGTGTTGGTCCTAAGCTAGCACAACGTATCATCTCAGTTCTCAAAGACCGGGTAATTGAAACTGACACCGCCCCAAATATTTTGCATCCAAGTGATGAAGCAAGCTCAAGCAGTCAAAGTGGGGCAGAGCACACGGAAGCCATTTCGGCCCTTGTAAATTTAGGGTACGGACGTGCAGAGGCATTCTCTGCCGTATCGCGCGCCGTGAGCAAAATTGGAACAGATGCAACGCTGTCTGCTCTTATAACGGCATCGCTTAAAGAGGCGGCTGGTTCATGACGGAAGATCGTCTTATTGATGCTTTGGCTCATGACGATGATTCTGGTGAAGCCTCCATGCGGCCAGAACGTCTGTCAGACTTTGTTGGCCAAGCTAAAGTGCGTGAAAACTTAGAAGTTTTTGTAAAGGCCGCAAAAAATCGAGGTGATGCACTAGACCATGTGCTTTTGATTGGTCCCCCAGGCCTCGGTAAAACAACGTTAGCGCAGATTGTGGCGGCTGAACTGGGTGTTGGTTTTCGAGCAACTTCAGGGCCAGTAGTAGCGCGCGCCGGCGACCTTGCTGCTCTCCTTACAAACTTACAGCCCCGCGATGTACTTTTCATTGACGAAATACATCGTCTTAATCCTGCCGTAGAAGAAATTCTCTATCCAGCAATGGAAGACTTTCATCTGGATTTAATCATAGGAGAAGGACCAGCGGCGCGCTCAGTCCGTATCGACTTACCTCCATTTACTCTAGTAGCTGCAACAACTAGAGCCGGACTTGTACAAGGACCTCTTCGGGACCGGTTTGGAATCCCACTACGCCTTGGTTTTTACACTGTAGAGGAATTATCCCGCATTGTTATGCGTGGCGCAGGAATTCTTTCCACCTCTATGACACTAGATGGAGCCGAAGAAATAGCTAGGCGGTCGCGCGGCACTCCGAGAATTGCTGGACGCCTACTCCGCCGGGTCAGAGACTTCGCTGCAGTTGAGGGCCTTGATAACATAGATGCCCATGCAGCCGATCGAGCATTGTTGAGATTGGAAGTTGATACCGAAGGTTTAGATGCCATGGATCGCCGCTATCTTGCCTGCTTGGCAGAACGTTACAACGGAGGACCAGCTGGGGCGGAAGCACTGGCGGCTGCACTCGCTGAACAACGGGACGTAATTGAAGACGTTATAGAGCCTTTTCTTATTCAACAAGGCTTTGTGCTAAGAACACCAAGAGGGCGCATGCTACCTCCTAAAGGCTACCAAGCAATTGGGATTACGCCACCTACAAAATCAGGCGAGGGGGATCTGTTCAACTAATGAACAGCGCCGCCCCCGAAACCCTAACGGTCCGAGTGTACTACGAAGATACAGACGCTGGCGGAATTGTTTATCATGCCGCTTATCTTCGGTTTGCAGAACGCGGGAGGACAGAATTTGTCCGAAAACTTGGTATAGACCAGCAACAGTTGCGCATTAAAACAGGTTCTGGCTTCGTTGTGACGTCGCTTACCATCGATTATCTGAAACCCGCTTTCCTCGACGACACTTTAACGATCACCACGGAGATTGATCGTATTCGACCTGCCAGCGTGAATTTTAAACAGACGGTGGCTCGGGAGAGCCAAATTATAGCCCATCTTAAAGTTCGAGTTGCGTGTTTAGATGGTGATGGACGTTTAACACGACTACCAAGAGCTTTTGCTATATCGCCTTAGTTCCGCCCTTTTTTTGGCTAGAAAGAATAAAATTATGGATAACACAATTGTATCTGAGGCTGTTAGCCAGTCTGGCGGACTTTCCCCAGTAGAGCTTTTTCTCGCCGCAGACTTCGTCGTTAAGACAGTAATGGCAATTTTGCTTGCTCTATCAGTCTGGTGCTGGGCTGTAATTGTAGCCAAGTGGCGTCTGATCGTTCAGCTTAATAAGGATGCCTCCGATTTTGAGGATGCATTTTGGTCTGGTGGATCACTTGATGAACTTTACGATAGGGTTAGTAGCAATCCTCTAGATCCTATGACATCTGTTTTTTCTGTCGCCATGCGTGAGTGGCGCCGTGCCGCGAATAAAGAACCCCAGAAAAATTTTGGCGTAGGCCTAAAAGAACGCCTAGACCGGGTAATGTCTGTAGCTATCGGTAGGGAAATGTCACTAATTGAGAAGGGCATGACAGTTCTCGCCTCAACTGGATCTACAGCTCCATTTATCGGTCTCTTTGGAACAGTCTGGGGTATTATGAATAGCTTTGGCGCGATTGCTGCTGAAAAGACCACAAATCTTGCCGTCGTAGCACCCGGGATTGCAGAGGCTCTATTTGCCACTGCAATGGGTTTATTCGCTGCAATTCCTGCTTCCCTTGCCTACAATAAATTTGCGGCAGACATGAATCAGTATTCTGGCCGACTTGAGACTTTTGCTGGGGATTTCCAAGCAATTCTCTCCCGTCAAATTGATGAGGAGGGATAGAGCATGGCGGGTGGCCTGATTGGGCGCAGCACTGGAAATAGGAGAGGACGTCATAGGCCTCTAGCTGAAATAAATGTAACACCATTTGTTGATGTTATGCTGGTGCTTTTAATTGTTTTTATGGTCACCGCACCACTTTTAACCGTGGGAGTTCCTGTCGAACTACCAAAAACGGCAGCAGCTCAGCTTGTCGACCGAGACGAGCCTCTAATTGTCACTGTAGATAGCGAAGGACGCGTCTTTCTTCAGGAGACTGAGCGCAGTTTAGATGCCTTGATTGCCACACTGAACGCAATTCGTGCTGAAAAGCCAGATGGCACTATCTATGTACGAGGCGACAAAGAAATAGCTTATGGCGAAGTAATGCAGGTTATGGGAGCTCTTGTTAAAGCAGGCATTACGAAGCTTTCACTTGTAGCTGAAACACCCAATTCAGGTCGTTGAGCCCGTGCATGGCAACATACTCGTCTCATTTTTGGGCCATATTGCCCTTATCCTCGTGATGGCTTTCGGCCTACCAAGCTTTTTTCAGCCGGAAGAAACTGGTTTAACAGCTAATAGCGTCGGGATTATTAGCGAGGTTCAACTTGCAGAGCTCAAAAGTGGTGGATTGCCACCACCAAAAGATGCAAAGAAAAGTAAAACCTCAGATGCGAAAACTCGTCCTACTCCAGCTGCCAAATCAAAAGAACCTAATTCAGCAAACTCGCCTAGGTCAGCCCCAACTTCGGCAAAAAAATCATCTAAAAACGCGAAAGCCAATTCTTCGGCAGCATCACCGACAGCTAAAGCAGCTCCCCGCCCATTACCGCCAAAACGGTCTAAGTCTCTGGAGGCGAAGAAACCTAAGCCTGAAGCAACTAAAACTAAACCGCCTAAAGTAGCGGCACGAACATCGACAGAAAAACTGCAAACTAAAAAACCGGCACCTGTGCCACCACGCCGTACTGTTGAGGCAAAGCTCCCACAAAAACCGGCACCTAAACCTCAGCCCCCAAAACCAGCAGTCAAACCTATGCCCAAGGAAAACGCAGATGATGCATTCGCTAACCTAATTGGGGGTGCCATTGGAGTAGAAAATAAAAAAGATGATATGAGTGCGATTGCTGACGCGTTAGGCGTTGGCGTATCCAGCGGCCCTTTATCCAATACTATTCAACAAGCTATAGCATCACGACTTGGAATGTGCTGGACCCCATTGAAGGGAGCGCCAGGGGCAGAAGATCTTATCGTTGAAGTTAGAATCCGATTATTGCCCACTTCAGAGGTAGACCAAGTTGAGATAGTCAAAAGACCCCCAGGTCAATTCGGCAATGTAGCTGCCCAGAGAGCGGAACAAGCTGTGCGCAAATGTAATCCATTTAATAAATCAGGTATTTTAACGCTGCCATTAAATAAATATCGAGACTGGCGAGAAATGCGTATTACCTTCGATCCCCGCAAGTACACAGGTTAGGAACTCCCGAATGAAACGAATTCTTCAGATCCTGATTCCTCTGGTCTTAATGCTGAACATGGCATCACCTGCACAGTCGCAACTTAGGATCTCTGTTGAGGATGGTCTTCGCGAACCATTACCAATCGCGTTTGCCCCTTTCATAGCTAAAAGTGGCTCCTCTGCCGGCATGGGACAGAATTTGGCTGATGTGGCTATTGCTGATCTCGAAAGTTCACGCCTTTTTAGAGCAATCGACCCAACAGCATTCATCCAAACTCCAGCTGCTGCTGCCATCGCACCTCGATTTTCAGATTGGCGCCAAATCAATGCGCAAGCACTAATTACAGGCACAGTGGGAGGTGAACCAGACGGCCGTATCCGGGTCGAGTTTCGCCTTTGGGATGTTCTCGGGGAATCTCAGCTTGTTGGCCAAGCATATGTAACTCAGAAGGAAAATTGGCGGCGGGTTTCCCATTTGGTAGCCGATACCATCTACAAATGGCTGACCGGAGAAAAAGGTTATTTCGATACTCGTGTAGTCTATGTAGCAGAGTCGGGTGCCGCAGACCGAAAGATTAAACGTTTGGCCATCATGGACCAAGATGGTGCCAACCATTCCTACCTTACCAGTGGAAGAAATCTTGTTCTAACGCCGCGCTTCTCTCCCTCTCGCCAAGAAATTACCTACATGTCTTATGCCGGGCGTCGTCCACGTGTCCGCATCTTGAATGTTGATACCAATCAAGATGAAACATTAGGACCGATTGACGGTATGACTTTTGCGCCACGTTTCTCTCCAGATGGGGAGAAATTGCTATTCTCCGCAGAACAGCGTGGTAATTCAGACGTTTTTGTCCTTGATCTTCGCAGTCGAAAAAGAGTGCGGTTAACTAATCATCCTGCGATCGATACATCACCCTCTTTCTCACCCAATCAGAGAGAGGTGGTATTCAACTCTGATAGAGGCGGCTCTCCGCAGCTATATGTGATGGCGTCTGATGGAACTAACGCTCGGCGGATCTCATTTGGTGGGGGACGCTACGCAACCCCAGTATGGTCTCCACGTGGGGACCTTATAGCGTTTACAAAGATTGAAGGAGGCCGGTTTGGTATTGGGGTAATGCGGTCGGACGGCTCCAATGAACGAATGTTATCTCAATCGTATTTCGAAGAGTCGCCAACTTGGGCACCAAATGGTCGAGTGATTATGTTCTTCAGGCGAACCCCAACCGATCGCCAAGGACGAGGTGGGAAAAGCCGTCTATTTATTGTTGACGTAGCAGGGGGTGAACCTAGGGAAATAAAGACACCTGGGGATGCATCCGACCCTGCTTGGTCTCCACTATCACCATAGTTTAAAGAATCTTTCCTACACAACCTTGAGGTATTGTTTTGGTTCAAGTACTACAGGAGTAACCAAAGCGTTGGTTTGAAGGTCGTCAAGAACTTTTTCGGCGCTGCATTTTGGGGAAGCTAAAAGATGAAGCTTAAAAATTTAGCAATTATTGGCATTGCTCTACTGATGAGCGCTTGCGCGGCAACTAACGACCAAGCTGCATCAAGCGGATCTGCATCTGGCGCAAGCGGTGACTCGGCAAAAAGTCAAATGTCTCGCGACGTCTCCACCTCTTCGAGCTCAGCATATGCTCCGGGCAGCCAGGAAGAGTTGCAGGAGTCAATCGGAGATCGTGTGTTCTTTGACACAGATCGTTATGACCTCTCTGCTGAGGCTCAGGCAATTGCAGGCTCATGGGCGGATTGGATGAAAAAGCACCAAAACGTTCAAATTGAGATCGAAGGACACGCCGATGAGCGAGGAACCCGCGAGTATAACCTTGCGTTGGGAGCTCGCCGGGCTAACGCCGTGAAAGATTTTCTTACCTCTCTCGGTGTTCAAGCCAATCGGGTGAGCACCGTATCCTACGGAACTGAGCGTCCAGAGGCTCTAGGCTCGAATGAAGAAGCTTGGTCCAAAAACCGTCGAAGCGTGGCGGTAGTTCGCTAATTAGCGCCATGGATTTGGCGCATTGTCGCAATATTGGAGCGGCATGCGGTTACTGAGTTTCTCTCTTGCAATTATTGTTGCTACGCTGGGCCCGCCACTGGCGGCTCAGCCAGCAACGCCCGACGAACTCGCCTTCAGACAGCGTCTTGAAGAGAGACTGCAAGGTCTGGATCTTCAGCTTCGCGAGTCGACTGGCGCAATAGAAAAACTGCAATTTGAGCTTCGTAGCGCCTATCAGCGCATTGAAAAGCTGGAATCAGAACTCGCTGCAAGTCGGAAGCCTGTCGATTCTACCACTAAGAATGAGACTTCAAAACCTGCTCCTCTGCAGCCCTCCCAATCGTCAGCCCCGAATAATCTTCCAGGAACATTGCCCGCTGGGGACGCTCAAGTCGAGTACGATGCTGCGTTCGGTCTTCTCAGACGAGGCGAGTTTGAGGCTGGAGAACAAGCGTTCAATGTATTTCTTATGCAACATCCCGAGCATAAATTAGCCGGAAATGCTCGATACTGGATTGCTGAAACACTTTACGCGCGTCAGAGGTTTCAAGAGGCTGCTAGCGCCTTTTTAGAAGCTTGGCAAAAAGACATTCGCGGACCTAAAGCACCCGATAATCTTCTTAAGCTGGGTCTTTCTCTTGGAAAGATGGGCAAAAACAAAGAAGCATGCATTAGCCTCAATAAACTCCTCTCAGATTATGCTGATGCACCTGCCAGAATAAGTAACATCGCGTCGCGCGAACGTCAGTCTATGAACTGCGGCTGATGGCTGTAGAGCCAGACTGGTCTCCTCAACCCGTCTCCGTTGGGGCATTTGCAGCGACCATGGCTCGATTAGAGCCCTTCGAACCTCAACCCTTACTTGCTGTAGCAGTGTCCGGTGGGCCGGATAGCATGGCACTTGCTATGCTCGCCAGTGACTGGGCACGTCAGCGTGGAGGTTCTGTACATGCCATTCTTATTGACCATGGTTTGCGCGCAGAATCAGAAGATGAAGTGCGAATTGCATCAGATGCATTATCTGCCCGCGGCATAGAAACCACTATAGAAAAATTGTCAGGTCCAGCCCCACGAAACGGCAAACCAGCATGGGCGAGGCAAGAGAGATATAAAAGCCTTATGATGACTACCCATAGGCTTGGAGCACTTCATCTTCTTACCGGACATCATCGCGACGACCAGGCTGAAACTTTCATCCTAAATCTGGAAAGAGGCAGCGGGGTAAAAGGACTTTCTGGAATGGCAGCAAACCGAGGGGTTGGCTCAGCAAGGATTATTCGCCCACTTTTAAATTTTTCAAAAGCGCAATTGCACTCCACAGCGTTAATGTATGGCTTGCCGGTAGCCCACGATCCAAGCAACCAGGACTTTCGCTACTCTCGCACTCGGGTCAGAGCGCAATTGGACAACTTAGAAATTAGGCGCCTGGCCGATACATCCGCTCGACTTGCAAACGAAGACATAGCTCTAGAGCTTGCCGTATCAAACTTGGCCGCCAACGCACTTACAATTACCCCTTTAGGTGAAGCAACCATCACAATGAAGAAAATGGCGGAAGCGCCGGCTGTTATTGCCCTTCGACTTTTTACGCGTATAGCTCATGCAATAGGCGGTCGCGAGACCCCTCCAAGACAAGAGCGCGCCGAAGCGGCTTTGAACCAAATTATTTCGAAAACAAAGTCAAAACTGACACTCGGAAGCGCAATTATCACTAGGGTTGAGGATCGGCTGAATTTTCGCAAAGAACTTGGCAAAAACCCTCTTCCTGAAATCACTAGCCCAGGTCACTGGGACGGTAGATTTGACGTTGCTGTCTATCCATTCTGGCCTGAAAACTGTGTAGTTCGAGGACTAGGCTATGAAGGACTCCGACAACTTGAATCTTCCACTGCCAAGAATCGAATTTATCGATCTACCCCAAGGTCCGTGCTCGCAGCGGCCCCTGCTCTTTGGCAAGGCAAGCAGCTATTAATTGGACCAAGTCTTGCGGGCGAATTTATGGGAATTGACCAAACCTACTTACAGGTATCGTTTCGGCCACGAAGACCAATTGCTCCTTGTTAAACGCACATAGAGACTTATGTGTATAAAACGTACAGAATAACGCTACCGATTCTGCTGATAGCGAAAAGACAATAGAGAGAAGTTTTGTGAAGGGCATTTCAAAAAATATGCTGATTTGGGCCGCTATCTTTGTGGCCCTCGTTCTTCTATTCCAAGCCTTTCAGGGTGGGAGCCTCCAAGGTGGGTCTAGCAAACTTCGGTATTCCGAGTTTGTTGCCCAGCTGAAGGATGGAAGAGTCCAAGAAGCAATTATTCAAGGCCGGAACGTTTCGGGACGGCTTTCTGATGGAACAACCTTCCAAACTTACTCACCCGACGATCCCCAACTGGTTCAAAGATTAATTGATGCTGGCGTCAACGTTACTGCGGCGCCCGAGGAAGAAAATCGACTGCTTTCAGTGCTTATCTCGTGGTTCCCCATGCTCCTCCTGGTAGGTGTTTGGATTTATTTTATGCGGAACATGCAAGGAGGTGCCGGTCGAGCCATGGGCTTCGGAAAGTCTAAGGCGAAGCTGCTCACAGAGAAATCAGGTCGTGTAACTTTTGAAGATGTGGCCGGGATCGAAGAAGCTAAAGGGGAGCTTGTAGAAATCGTAGAATTTTTACGGGATCCTCAGAAATTTCAACGACTTGGAGGGAAAATTCCAAAGGGCTGTCTTCTTGTAGGCCCCCCAGGCACGGGTAAAACTTTGTTAGCTAGGGCCATCGCTGGCGAGGCTAACGTTCCTTTTTTCACAATTTCTGGCTCAGACTTTGTCGAAATGTTCGTCGGCGTTGGTGCAAGCCGCGTCCGCGATATGTTCGAGCAAGGTAAAAAGAATGCTCCATGCATTATTTTCATAGATGAAATTGATGCCGTAGGTCGTCATCGGGGCGCTGGACTCGGCGGAGGCAATGATGAGCGTGAACAAACTCTGAATCAAATGCTTGTTGAAATGGATGGCTTTGAGGCCAACGAGGGAGTAATCCTCATCGCAGCAACCAACCGACCAGATGTTTTAGACCCTGCACTTCTACGACCCGGTCGTTTTGATAGGCAAGTTGTTGTTCCCAATCCCGATATCCGAGGCAGAGAGCAAATTCTCAAAGTCCACATGCGCAAAATTCCTCTTGGCAGTGACGTAGACGCTAGGGTTATAGCGCGCGGAACGCCGGGGTTCTCTGGCGCAGACCTTGCTAACCTGGTCAATGAAGCCGCCCTCATGGCTGCACGTCGTAACAAGCGAACTGTATCCATGTCAGAAATGGAAGACGCCAAGGATAAGGTCCTCATGGGCGCCGAGCGGCGGTCTATGGTTATGTCCGAAGATGAAAAGAAACTAACCGCTTATCACGAAGCTGGTCATGCCGTGGTCATGCTTCATGTTAAAGGGCACGAACCCCTCCACAAAGTCACGATTATTCCACGTGGACGGGCCTTAGGTTTGGCAATGTATTTACCTGAGCGGGACAGGCTTTCGCAGTCCATAACTGAAATTAAAGCGCTAATCGCGAGCGCGTTTGGTGGGCGAGTGGCGGAGGATATGATTTTTGGAGCGGAGAACGTCACCACTGGCGCCGCCCAGGATATTAAAGTGGCCACTCAGTATGCGCGACGGTTAGTTACTGAGTTTGGCTTCTCTGACAAACTCGGGCCTCTGCGCTATGCGGATAACGAAGAAGAAGTCTTCCTGGGGCATTCAGTTACTCAACGAAAAAATGTATCCGATGCAACAGCTGCAGTGATTGATTTAGAGACTCGGCGATTTGTTGAAGAGGGTGAGGCTGAAGCTCGACGCATTCTAGAAACATATCGCAATGAGCTAGAAATGATTGCAGAGGCACTGCTCGAACATGAAACTCTTGACAGATCTGATATTGATGGACTGTTGCGAGGTGAACCCATTGAACGGTCTAAACCGACAGAACCTCCCGAAGGTGCGCCTACTGGCGGCGGCCCAAGGTCGTCTATCCCTGGGGGAAAACGGCGTCGTGGCTCTGGACCAACTGGAGACCCTGCACCTCAGCCCAGTAGCTAGTCATCGGACGTTTTATAGGCTGACTTGCCGTGGAAAATAATTTTAGGACAGATCGGATATTCCTTATTAAGGATTATTGATCTAAAACCTTGTTCATAAATGTTTGAACCTGATGCGTGATTAGGAGGGGAGCTATGGCTGCAGACAATCGTCCGCTATCGCCGCACCTGCAAATTTATCGGCCCCAATGGACATCATTTTTATCAATTTTGCATCGAGGCACAGGTATAGTTCTATCTATTGGCATCATCTACATCGCATGGTGGTTAACCGCTGCCGCGACGGGTGGGGATTACTATAAAACCTTTGAATGGTTTGCCGGTTCAATCATCGGCAACCTGTTCTTCATGGGCTTCACATTTTCTTTGTTCTACCATTTAGCCAACGGTATTCGGCACTTGGCTTGGGACACCGGTAGAAATTTAGAGTTAGAAGACGCATATAAGTCAGGACTAATGGTGGTGGCTGCTGCCATCATACTAACCGCAATTGCTTGGATAATGGCCCTGGTAGCTTAAAGGATAGTTGAAGATGTCAATGACAAATCCCCTTGCCAGGGTTCGTGGGCTTGGATCTGCAAAAGATGGAACTCATCACTGGATTGTCCAGCGGATGACGGCAGTGGCACTGATTCCACTTACTTTGTGGTTTGTAGTTTCATTGATCAGTCTTATCGGAAGCGATCTGGTTGCGGTCCAATCTTGGCTGTCATCTCCATTCAACGCGGTAATGATGATTTTAACCCTAGTTGCGGGTTTCCATCATGCTCAACTCGGACTCCAAGTGGTTATCGAGGACTACATCCATGGGCATGGAAAGAAAATCGTTGCGCTTTGGGTAATGAAGGGCGCCGCAATCTTCTTTGGGGCAGCTTCTGTCTTTTCTGTAATTAAACTTAGCTTCGGAGGGTGAGGGCATGACTCAGTCCTACGATATCGTTGATCATACGTATGATGTGGTTGTTGTAGGCGCTGGCGGTGCCGGCCTACGCGCAACGTTTGGTTGTGTTCAGGCAGGGCTTAAGACGGCTTGTGTAACTAAGGTGTTTCCAACGCGTAGCCATACTGTAGCGGCACAGGGTGGTATCGCGGCCAGCCTAGCCAATATGTCAGAGGACAATTGGAAATGGCATATGTATGACACCGTTAAGGGGTCAGACTGGTTAGGCGACCAAGATGCAATTGAGTATATGTGCCGACAAGCAGTGCCATCCGTAATCGAGCTTGAGCACTACGGACTTCCCTTCAGCCGTACTCCAGATGGTAAGATTTACCAGCGTCCATTCGGTGGGCACATGCGAAATTTCGGCGAAACACCAGCACAACGTGTTGCAGCGGCAGCAGATAGAACTGGTCACGCTCTTCTTCATACCTTGTATCAACAAAGTCTGAGAAATAATGCTGAGTTCTTCATCGAGTACTTCGCCATTGACCTGATTATGGATGATGATGGGTCCTGCCGGGGCGTTGTTGCTTGGAATCTGGATGACGGCACCATTCATCGGTTCCGTGCTCAAACGGTAATTCTGGCAACTGGTGGATACGGTCGTGCCTACTTCTCAGCGACATCCGCTCATACTTGTACAGGTGATGGAAACGGTATGGTGGCCCGTGCTGGACTGCCAAATCAAGATATGGAATTCGTTCAATTCCATCCAACTGGAATTTATGGTGCAGGCTGCCTCATTACCGAGGGAGTGCGTGGCGAAGGTGGCTACCTTACCAATTCGGAGGGTGAACGCTTCATGGAACGCTACGCTCCAACTGCAAAAGACCTTGCCAGTCGTGACGTAGTTGCTCGTTCAATGACCGTTGAAATACGCGAAGGGCGTGGAGTGGGCTCTGGTGCGGACCACATATATCTGCATCTCGAGCACTTAGGTTCGGAAGTTTTAGAAGAACGTCTACCGGGCATAACTGAAACCGCTAGAATTTTTGCTGGAGTGGATGCTGCAAAACAGCCAATCCCAGTGCTTCCAACAGTCCACTACAACATGGGCGGGGTGCCCACCAACTATAATGGTCAAGTTTTGCGACCTACCGCAGCTGACCCAGCAGCAGTTGTGCCTGGCCTCATGGCTGTTGGTGAATGCGCTAGTGTATCGGTTCATGGCGCAAACCGGTTAGGAGCAAATTCACTGCTAGATCTCGTCGTTTTTGGCAGAGCAGCGGGTCTTTTCTGTGGCGAGAATATAACTCCAGGTGCAAATCAGCCTGAGTTGAAGCCAGGAAGCGATGATTTGGCTCTCTCTAGGTTAGATCGACTCCGCAATGCTGATGGCTCCACCTCTACAGCCGAAATTAGAGATGGAATGCAGCGCACTATGCAGAACAATGCCGCAGTCTTCCGGACAGCTGCAGTTCTTGAAGAAGGCTGCAGAATGATGGACCAGCAGGCTGGAGCGCTTGAAGATATTAAAGTGAATGACAGATCGATGATCTGGAATTCCGACCTAGTTGAGGCTCTTGAATTAGAAAATTTGATGGATTGTGCACTCACAACTATCATGGGAGCAGAGGCTCGCCATGAAAGTCGCGGAGCACATGCGCATGAAGATTATCCAGATAGGAATGATGAGGAGTGGATGAAACACACCCTCGCTTATGTGGATGAAAAGCACAAAGTGCGCCTTGATTATCGACCAGTTCACACATTCACCCTTTCGGACGATATTGAATATATCGAGCCGAAAGAGCGCGTTTACTAAGGTAAGGGATTTAAAATATGGCTGAATTCACCTTACCTAAGAATTCTAAAGTCGGAGAAGGCAAAAGACATCCTGCTCCTTCCGGCGCAACGAATGTTAAGACATTCCGTGTGTATCGCTGGTCCCCCGACGATGACAAGAACCCAGAAGTCGATTCCTTTGAAATTGATATGGACGACTGTGGGCCTATGGTCCTCGACGCTTTGATTAAGATTAAAAATGAGGTGGACTCAACCGTTACATTTAGACGGTCGTGTCGCGAGGGTATCTGCGGTTCTTGTGCCATGAATATTGATGGTACAAATACCTTGGCATGTTTAAAGCCGATTGAAGAGGTGAAAGGCGATGTGAAGGTCTATCCACTGCCTCACATGCCTGTGATCAAAGACCTTGTGCCTGATGTGTCGCAAATTTACGCCCAACTAGCTTCTATTGAGCCATGGCTCAAAACTGTCACGCCACCACCGCCCGACGGCGAACGTCTTCAAAGTCCAGAAGACAGAGCAAAGCTTGATGGGTTGTGGGAGTGCATCCTCTGCTTCTGTTGTTCAACAAGTTGTCCTAGCTATTGGTGGAACGGCGATCGCTATCTTGGCCCCGCCATACTTTTACAGGCATACCGCTGGCTTGCTGACAGCCGTGATGAAGCTAAGGGTGAGCGCCTAGACGCTTTAGAAGACCCATTCCGTCTCTATCGATGTCACACCATCATGAACTGCACCAAGACCTGTCCAAAAGGACTTAACCCAGCAAAAGCTATTGCTGAGGTAAAAAAGATGATGGTGGAGAGGCAAGGCTAACGGCTAGTTGCCGTTAGCTCTGGGATAATTTTTGTCCTTTTTTAGCTGTTTTTATTGTTAAGCTAAGGCCAAAAAACCTTGATCGTTTAAAGCGGTTAAGGTGTGCTGTTATATTTGCAGTTATCCCATTTCGTCCCCTTTAACGGTCTATCTAATGCTCCCATTTCCCGAAGAGTGTTCACCTTCTTATTAAAATGTTTAGACCGAACCAGAGCCGACATGCCCCGTCGCTGGCAAAATTTCCTTAGATATATTGTCATCTGTGAAGGACTGATCATACTTTCTGCGGAGGAGTATGATTGATGCCTAACACCTCAACCAGTGAAGAAATCGCGTTTAAGGAATATCTCAAGGCAGGAGAGGCTAGGGCCATGGCCCTTGAAAACCGAGGGCCTGTTCGCTTCACTGATGCAGGGGAACTGCATCCTGAGATTGTGGAAGCATTCTGGCGTGTGGGTTTCTATGTTTTCGAAAATGTGCTTCGGCCAGAGGAAATTGAAGACCTCAAAAATGATGTTCGACTTATACAGTCTCGTCTGCCTGTCACAAAAGGTGGAAAGTTAGATTCAAACGGCAAATTAGCACTAGGCGCAGACCAGAATGGCCGTAACTTTTACTGGTCCAAACCACTGGCAGATCCTTTTGGCGGAACAGATCTCGCTGGTGGTAGACATCCTGTAAAAATGCGAGAACCAAAACCTAGGGCAGGAACACCGGAAGAGATAGTCTATCTCATTCTTGGCTCACTCCAATACTCGGACGCGTGTCTCCGAGTCTATGGTCACCCAGATTTACTTCGCATTGCGGCAGCAATAAACGGTGAGGACTTCACTCCTTTCAACGAAGCTTTGTTTATAAAGGCGCCGGGCCTTGGAGCGTCGGTTGCTTGGCATCGGGATGGACTGACCCACTATGATTCCCCCAACTGGGATGAAGGCGTGCACGGTTTCAATTTTATGGGACAAGTATTCGGTTGTACGGCTGCAAATGGGGTATGGGTCGTCCCTGGCAGCCACAAACTGCGCCGCGTTGACATCCCAGCAATGGCTGCCGCGGCACAATCTGACCAATTTCCAGATGCGGTCCCTATAATTTGTGCTGCTGGTGATGTGGCAATGACAAACCGTCAGGCGATCCATGGATCCTTTGCTAATACAAGTGAACAATGGCGTGTGACCGTCAATATGGGCTTTCACCGACGCTCCTCAGTATTGAATGTTGAAGCTGGAGGCCTGCACAATGCGCGTGCCGTTTATGATGACGAACGAATCAAGCGCCGAGCCCGGATGCTTGGCTATGCAATAGATGCTCGCCAGCAGCGATTTCCTGATGAAACGCCATATGAATACAAACCGCATCGAGATAGTGGGCTTGTTTACCATTGGAATGAGAAGGCGCGCGCCGACATTTGGGACTACAACAAGGAAGACCTGAGCATCTAATCCCGTTGTTCTTTTTCAAGGCGACGATCTCGCGCAAGGTCGAGTTTATAGGTTGCCTGGGCCTTTGCTACTAAACGACCCTCCTCATCCGTAGCAATAACGTCAACTATGGTGAGAATGCCTCCACGGCTGACCACTTTCCCCTCAGCCAATATATCCTTCCCAAGACCTGGGCCAATATAATTGATAGTTAGCGATACCGTTGTTCCTCGTGTAGTTGCTCTTGCATCAGGGGTTGCCCAAGCTGCACAGGTTGCAGCAGTGTCAATGAGTGTGGCCGTTGCTCCTCCATGAACAATATTCAAGCCATTCATTATCTCCGGTGAAGCTTTCATGCGGCACACAACACGATCAATCTCAACTACATCAACAGACAACCCGACATGCCTTCCAAAAGGTCCAGTGGCAATGACATTATGAATTCGATCGAGCGCTGCTTCTGAGAGATTTTTGGTCATGGTGTTCCACTACGAGCTTGAGAGTTTTCAGTTCACGTTGTGCAATAAGACCATGAACGGAAAACAAATGTTAATCTTGGTTGAGTATCTACAGTTTCCAAAATCTAAGAATAAAAGCCTAGCCCCAAAAAAACTCAATCATGTTATTTTCGGCTAAAGGCCTACCTGGATTAAAATAGAATGTGTGGACGATATCTTCTAACAAAACCCACCACAGACTTGGCTAGATTATTTGGTTTTATTGAACTGCCGAATCTTGCTCCAAACTGGAATATAGCTCCAACTCAAGAGGCACCAGTAATACGAAATATTGGGCGCAACCGGTCATGCGCTAAAATACGCTGGGGCTTTATCAAAAATCGAGCTCATTCATCATCAAGACAAAACCCACTTATCAACGCTCGTGGTGAGACTATAGCTGAAAAGCCAAGTTTCAAAGAGAGTTTCAAAAAACACCGATGCCTAGTCCCCGCCGATGGGTTTTATGAATGGCGAGGCAAGGGGGACTCGCGGCAGGCTTTCTTTGCAGACCCCGGCGAGACAATTGCCTTTGCTGGTCTTTGGGAAAATAGCCGAAAGTCAGACGGGACAACTTTGGAGACCTTTACGATTGTAACAACAGAAGCAAATCAATCGCTAGCAAGTATCCACCATAGGATGCCTGTGGTTATTCAACCCGAGGAATTTGATACCTGGCTCAGAGCATCAGCGAAAGATGCTGCTAATCTAATTCGGGCGGCTTCAGAGGAAAGGTTTCGATTAGTTGAAGTTGATAAAAGGGTGGGGAACGTTAAACACAATGACCCCGAACTTGTGATACCAATCAATAAAAGAACGTCTAAAGAACAATTACACCTATTTTAAAATTGTGAGGCTTGTGAACGATGCGCACCTATCTGAAAAAATCTAGCCAAAGAGAGGGCTTCGACCGACCAGCCGTCGAAGCTGCTGTCAGCAAGATGTTATCTGATATTCGAGAAAATGGTGACGATGCAATCCAGAGGTATGCTCGCGATCTTGATAATTGGAAAAGTTCAGAATTTCGTATGTCAGAAGACCGCATTCGCCAAGTTGAACGCATGCTGCCGGAAACCTTCAAGGAAGATATTAAATTTGCATTACAGCAAGTTCAGGACTTTGCGAAAGCTCAACGAGATACAATGGCAGAGCTCAACATTGAACTTCGGCCTGGTGCCCATATGGGGCATCGGCACATTCCAATAAAAGTAGCAGGTTGCTATACGCCAGGCGGCAAATACCCTCTGGTAGCGGGTTCAATTATGTCTGCAGGGGTGGCCGCAGTTGCCGGTGTTGGAACTATAGTTGGCTGCGCTCCACCCAAAGATTCAGACGGCGTCTATCCACAGACACTCTACGCCTTCCACGCAGCTGGAGCTCACGAAATCTTTGCTATAGGTGGCGTACAAGCCCTCGCAGCAATGGCATACGGGCTAGTAGGTATGCCACCCTCAGACTTAATTATTGGACCAGGCAATCCTTATGTTGCTGAGGCAAAACGACAACTTTTTGGTGTATGTGGCATTGATCAGCTCGCGGGGCCTACTGAAACACTAATAATCGCAGACGATAGCGTCCCTGCATCGCTTGTTGCTACGGACCTTCTAGGCCAAGCAGAGCATGGGCCAGACAGTCCTTGCTGGCTCATAACTACGTCGCGCCGACTCGCCGAAGAAGTTTTAAGGGAAATTGAAACACAGCTAAAAACTCTCCCCACCCGAGAGGTCGCCCAAAAAGCTTGGCGTGATTATGGTGAGGTTGTGATTGTTGAAAGTAAAGAAGAAGCTGTTGAATTGGCGGATGAGTACGCGTCCGAGCACTTACAAGTAATGACTTCAGACGACGAATATTACCTTGCCAATCTTTCCAACTACGGCAGTCTTTTTGTAGGTGAAGCAACCACTGTTGCTTACGGCGACAAGGGAGTGGGAACAAACCATATCCTACCAACTGGTCGGGCTGCCCGTTATACGGGTGGGCTATGGGTCGGTAAATTTTTAAAAACTGTGACCTGGCAGCGACTAACTCCGGATGCCAGTCGGCAAATTGCTCCTGTTATCAGTAGAATCTCGGAGAGCGAGGGGATGCTGGCTCACGCAATTACCGCAGATGTTCGATATGCTAAGTATGCGCCTAAAAATGAGACTTAGAAGAAATTTCCAAGTTTATTTTCTAATTTTTACTGTCATAGGGGCAACATCCAAATCGCAAACAGCGGGTCATTGCTCGACTTCATCGCGTGAATAATATTGGGCCTGTTATAGATCAATCCTCCAGGCCCAGGAGATTGCCATTCTCCGTTATTTTGTCTCCAGCACCCATCACTGAGCGCTATGTAAACCTCCTCTGGCGGATGTTGATGATTGGGATAAACAGTATTGGGCGCTAACAAACTTACCCCTATTCGGATGTCAGTTCGATATTCCAATCCCATATCACCCACTATAACGGCATTTGCGTGAGACTTAAGCCAATTTGGATCATTAGAGTGTCGATCCGATCGTGTCTGCCAGGAAAGTTTTGGAGTTAATACCTCCAAGGCTTCTGCTAGCCTACCTACTGGCCCAGACTTGGCTGTTTTAATAGCTTTATCCAACCAGGCTGTTACTGGAACTTCATGGGATGACAAAGCCCCTTTGTAGGCGCCAATATTTTTGAGCCTCTCATATACGAGACCGGTTGCTGACCTAATTTTTTCGTCAGGTTTTCTTTTAAAAATTGATATTTTTAGCTCATTCAAAAAAAACTCAAGATCATCATTTCGAGGCATAATTTTTCTCAATTCATTATTAATCTGGAGCATTTCGCGAGCAGCCTGCTAAGCTTCTCGCAAATGTGACAACAAAAGGCGGTCAAGTGAAGAAAATTAGTCTAGTGACAGGAGGGGGAAGCGGGATTGGCAGAGCAACCTCCATCAAGCTATCGACGCGTGAAAATCACGTAATTGTTGCTGACATCGATGAAGAAGGTGCTGCAGAAACCGTTTCCCGAATTAAGGCGGCAGGAGGGGATGCAAGCGCAACTAAAGCTGATGTATCTGACGAATTATCAGTTGCTGCCTTGATGCAGACTGTCGCAAAGGCGGGCCGTATTGATACCCTCGTGAACTGTGCGGGTATCCTGCAAAACGGTTCGCGTGTTGAAGATATGGACTTGGCTGAACATGACAGAATTTGGAACGTTAACTATCGCGGCACCTATCTTTGTTGTCGGGCCTTTGGGCCGGTAATGGCGGAATATGGTGTTGGTTCAATAGTTAACATTGGTTCAATAGCTGGTTTCGAGATGTTCCCATTACCCGCCTACAGTCCTTCGAAAGCTGCCATTCACCAATTGACGAAGGTGTTGGCTGGCGATTTAGGGCCTCGTGGTGTTCGTGTTAATGCCGTAGCCCCCGGATTTGTTATGACTGAAGCTCTGAAGGCTCGAGTAGAAGCTGGTGAAAGAGACACATCCGTAATGGAAGAACAGAAGACACTACGTCGAATTGTTGAACCAGATGAAATTGCCGATGCTATCCTTTTTCTCTGTAGTAATGCGGCTAGAGCAATTACTGGCGCAACACTCCCAGTAGATAACGGTTGGTTGGCTGGGCTTGCTTACAATAGCTATGCCGGTAACAAGAAAAACTAACCTTTGGAGGATTCATAAATGCCCGCAGAAGCCAAAGCCGCCATCCTGCGAGAGACAGGCCAACCATTAACAATTGAAACCATTACAGTCGACGATCCAGGACCTCGCGAGATCCGGATTAAGACTAAAGCCTGCGGAGTATGTCACTCTGACTTACACATGGCAGAGGGTTCTTATCCTTGGCGCTACCCAACGGTACTTGGACACGAAAGTGCTGGAATAGTTGAAGCAGTTGGCAACCAAGTTACGGACTTTCAGGTAGGGGATACAGTAATTACTTGCCTCTCAGTCTTTTGCGGCAATTGCGAGTATTGTCTGTCAGGAAAGATGAGCCTTTGCGAGAGTCCATCCCGCATGCGTGGGGAAAGTGATAGGCCAAGGTTGTCTCAAGGGGACATGGAAATTCACCAATTCGCACAACTTTCCTCCTTTGCTGAACGGATGCTTGTGCATGAGCATGCCGCGGTCAAAATCCGAGAAGATATGCCGTTAGACAAGGCCGCACTTATTGGATGTGGGGTAACTACTGGTGTTGGAGCAGTTCAAAACACAGCTAGAATCGAGGCTGGGTCGACAGTTGCTGTCATAGGCTGCGGAGGCGTTGGGCTATCCGCGATTAATGGTGCTGCAATTGCTGGTGCAAGCCGCATTGTTGCAATTGATCTTTCAGCTACCAAGCTCAACCTGGCCAAGGAATTTGGAGCAACCGATTTAGTTAATCCTAACGATGGAGATCCCGTAAAGCAGGTACGGAACCTGATTGGTGGGGGTGGAGTGCATTATGCTTTTGAAGCTATTGGGCTGAAGCAAACGGCCGAAGATGCCTTTCGCATGATTCGGCCTGGAGGAACTGCTACTATCATTGGCATGATTCCGGTAGGCACAAAAATTGAACTTCATGGCCCTGAATTTCTCCGCGAGAAAAAAATCCAAGGGTCCACAATGGGATCAAATCGGTTCCGAGTTGATATGCCTCGTTACATTGATTTTTATATGCAGAGAAGACTTAAACTAGACGAATTAGTCTCTCAGCATATCGCTCTAGAAGATGTGAACGATGCATTTGAGGAAATGAAAAAGGGCGAAATTGCCCGGTCTGTGATCATGTTCAATTAACAGGACAAAACTACTCATGACTATCGTCGACGCTCAAATTCACCTTTGGGGACAAGGGCTGCCATCAAATATGGCACACCGACAAGTTACATCGTTTCTGGCCCCAGAAGCTATTGCAATGATGGATGAAGCTGATGTCGCTGGTGCAGTAATCCACCCCCCACCTTGGGATCCCACGTCAGAAGCTTTAGCTCTTCAGGCGGTCTCCGACTATCCAGGCCGCTTCTCTATAATGGCATCACCACCTTTGGAAGGCCCAGGCGCTGCAGATAGGGTAAGAGATCTCAGAAAAACGCCAGGAATGCTTGGTATCCGCTATACTTTTCTTGCAGGACGAGAGCGCGAACTACTCTCTTCTGGTGAACTCGATCAAATCTGGGTAGCCGCTGAAGAAGGTGGAGTGCCGGTTTCAGCTCTGTGTACCGATACATTGGCTACGTTTGCAAAAATTGCGGAAAAGCATCCTGGCTTAAAAATTACGATCGATCATCTAGGGGGCCGCGGTGGTAATACAACGCTAAAAGACCACGCAGCCATGACACATATGCCTGAGCTTTTGGCACTCGCTCGTTACCCAAATATCGCCGTAAAAGCTACGGGTGCTCCTGGTTATTCAGCCGAAGGATATCCCTTTCCCATAATGCTCGACTATGTGCGCCAGGTATTCGAAACCTTTGGACCAGAGCGAACTTTCTGGGGGACCGATATCACGAAAATGCCATGCTCCTGGACTGAATGTATCGACATGTTTACTGCCGCCCCATGGCTTAAAGGAGATGATAAACGCCTCGTTATGGGTGATGCAATTTGTGATTGGTGGGGCTGGGAAAGAACATAGGCAGCTTAGGGGAGCAAGTAATGGGCAAAATGGAAGGTAAAGCCACAATAATAACGGGTGGTGCGAGGGGGATTGGTGCGGCAGCAGCCAAGCTATTTACTAGCGAAGGTAGCCGCGTGATGCTTGTTGATGTACTCGAAGACCCAATGGCAAAACTCGTTGCCGAGTTGGGTGAAGACAAAGCTGCTTACGTAGTTGCAGATGTGTCCGATGAGGAAGCCACCAAACACTATGTCTCCCAGACAATCGCACACTTTGGCGCCGTGGATGCAGCACTTCTGAATGCGGGCATCGTAGGTGAAGTCAAATCCTTTGCAGACTATCCGGCAGAGGCCTTCGACCGACTAATAGCAATTAACGTGCGCGGTGTATGGCTTGGTCTAAAGTATGTGATGCAGGCGATGAGTGCCAAGGGTGGATCAATCGTTTGCACTTCTTCAACATCAGGCATTAGAGCAACTAGAAATATAGCTCCCTACACGGCCTCAAAACATGCGGTGATAGGATTGATGCGTTCAGCTGCGCTTGAAGGTGCTGCCCACGATATTAGAGTAAATACAGTAAACCCCGCCGCCACTGAAACCGACATGATTTTTGAGATTGAGACGAAGCGTGGAGTGGCCGCAGGTGCTGGCGTCAACGCTACTATGGCTCAAGGCACGCCAATGCAGCGCTACGGAACGGCGGAAGAAATTGCGAGAATGATGCTATTCTTGGCTAGCGATGACTCAAGCTTCTGCACGGGCGGCGTTTATATGGTAGATGGTGGAGTTTCAGCTGGCCGAGTCTGATCATTCAGCAAGCAAGAAGGGGGCACTCGATTCTATTGCTACCTTACGAACTTCTTCAATGAGAGTGTCTGCAATTGGTATACCATCTGCCGAACGAGTTGCTGTAGACCGTACCTCTGCATCACCTGCAACCTGTACAGGGTTTTCTGGATCTGCCGGAGGGGTTGCGTGAAGCATATCAATCATACGGTCTAAATCGGCTTGAAACTCTCCATCGGCACGGACCTTGGAAGGATCTATTGCCAAGAAGAAATGGCCGACATTTGTCTTCGTCCGCACTGGCTTGCCATCTGGACCCGGTCCATCAGACCAAGAGCCCGAGAGAGTTGCGCACAATATTTCGACCATAGTGGCAAGCCCATAACCTTTATGGCTACCTCGCTCTCTATCGCCACCTAAAGGGGTGAGACGACGCGCTTCAAATGCTGCTGCACCATCGGTTTCCATTTGGCCTTCACTATTTAGAGCCCAACCTTCGGGAATAGCTTTTCCTAGTCTTCGAGCAATGTTCAATTTTCCGACAGCTACAGTGGTGGTCGCCATATCAAGACTAAATGGTGGATTGCGCTCTGCAGGGGCTGCGAAGGCAATTGGGTTCGTGCCGAGTATAGGGTCGCGACCAAATGTTGGAACCATGGCTGGAGTTGGAGCGTTGGTCATCGCCATTCCAACAATACCCTCCTCAGCCGCCATTCTACTGTAATAACCCGCAGCACCAAAATGATTGGAATTCCTGACGGAAACGACAGCCACGCCCATTGTTCGGGCCTTTTCCATTGCAAGCTTCATTGCCATTACCGACGGAGGATGGCCCAGGCTACGGTCAGCATCGATTAAAGCAGCCGCAGGTTTTTCTCTAACGACTCGGATATCAGGGGTGTCCTTTATCATGCCACGACCACGCCTCTGATGGTAACCTGGTAACATGCCAAGACCATGGCTATCGACACCCGAGAGGTCGGTTGCAACCATTACCTCTACAGTCGTAGCTATATTTTCAGATGTCATACCCCATGCCTGAAAGACTGCTTCAAGCTGAGCGCGAACAACACTTGCTGGAATATTGGTCACTGTTGCCATTCGCTTATTCATCCTAATTCGTAATTGCTATTTTCAGTTAACCCGCTCAGCTCAAGTAGAGGAACCTCAATCTGAAATGTTATCTGCCTCTTCGAATTACTCCACTATAAGACTCTGACGGATCATCCCAAAATGATCTTAGTTGATAAAATTGAAGAAAATTACGTCAGCGCCGATTCATCTTATATGCGCAAGGTGTTAAGTTTTTCTTATCGAAGAATTTTACGTCAGGACTCATATTCAGCAACGTTTCGCCGACATTTTTTGAGAGAACCACAAAATATCATCTGCGGAGTGAACACGTTACAATTTTATAACCCCTGAGGGTTTCCAGGACTTTACGCCATGAAAAAAGTAAAAACAGATAAACTCGAAATTGCATACTTAGATTCAGGCCCAAAAGATGGCCCAGTTGCAATGCTAATGCATGGTTTTCCATACGACATAGAGAGTTATTCAAAAGTTGGTCCTTTACTGAACGAGCGCGGAATTCGAACAATAATTCCTTATCTTCGAGGGTACGGCCATACAGTTTTTCTTGATCCCCAAACTCCTCGCTCAGGAGAACAAGCCGCCTTAGGGGTAGACCTTCTTGCACTTATGGATGTTCTTGCCATCGAGCAGGCAGTCTTAGCGGGATACGACTGGGGCGGCCGAGCTGCCAACGTTGTTGCAGCTCTCTGGCCTGCTCGGGCCATGGGCTTGGTGACGGGAGCTGGATACAACATACAAAATGTAGCCGCTTCGGAACGGCCCGCCTCACCCGAAGCGGAACACCGCTACTGGTACCAATACTATTTTCATACCCCGAGGGGTCGGGCAGGCCTAGAGCAGAATCGAGCTAATCTCGCACGCCTTCTCTGGAGATTGTGGTCTCCAGAATGGAATTTTTCTGAGACCGAATTTCTTAAAACTGCCTCTAGTTTCGAGAATCCTGATTTTGTCGAAGTAGTAATCCAGTCTTATCGCGTTCGGTACGGCTATGCGGAGGCAGATCCAGCTTATGCAGAGATCGAAACAGATCTTTCCGCAATGCCCAATATAAATGTTCCCACAATTAATCTTCACGGATTAGCCGATGGAGTGCACCCAGCACCTGCAAAAGATCGACAAGCGACAAAATTCACCGGTAGTTACAAAAGACGGCTGCTAGAAAAAGTAGGCCACAATGTTGCGCAAGAGGCACCAGTGGCATTTGCAGATGCAGTTACTGAATTGGTACGGATATAAAATTGATGACCCATACAACCAAAGAACTAGCTAAATTTGTTGCTTCCACAAAGGCAGACGACTTACCGGCTAACGTGCGCCTGGATGCAACTCGCCAATTCCACAACTTTGTTGGCTGCACCCTTGGTGGGATGACACATGATGCAACAGTCCGAACATTTAAAACTGTTTTACCGTTCACTGGGGGGGCGAAGACATCACTGATAGGTCGGAAAGAAAAATTATCTGCACCAGACGCCGTCCTCATAAACGCTCAAGCCTCAGCTGCACACGCATTTGATGACACGCACCTATCTACAGTCCTCCACCCAGCTGGTCCAATAGCAGCGCCACTTATGGCTGAAGCAGAAAGGCAGATTATTTCTGGCCAAAACCTCCAACTCGCATTCACCATTGGGGTGGAGGTTGCATGCAGAATTGCGATGGCTCTTACCGTACCTCCTGCGGAAACACAGGTTGGTTGGTATATGTCCAGTGTTGCAACACCCATGGGCGCAGCCGCTGCTTTAGCAAATCTTTTGAAATTTAATGAGGAACAGACACTCCACGCATTAGGCTTGGCAGCTAACGCTGCCATGGGCTTTCGCGAAACCCACGGCTCAATGTGCACCAGCCTCTTGCCAGCGCAAGCCTCACGCGCTGGCTACATGGCGGCATTACTAGCAGCTGAAGGAGTAACTGCGACTAGTGCTTCTCTCGAAGGCCCTAAAGGCTTTGGCCAGGTTTTTGCGCCAAAGGCTCACTTAGAACATGTAACGGCAGAGCTAGGAACGCGATGGGAAATGCGGGACAACATGCCAAAGCCATATCCATGCGGCATCGTCATACACCCCATTCTCGATGCATGCCTTGATATCTCAAATGACCCTACTTTTACCGCAGTAGAAATTGACAACATTCTTCTAAGACTTAACCCACTTTGTTTAACGCTGACAGATAGACCCGAACCACCAGACGCCCAGCTGGCTCAGGTAAGCCTTCAACATTGGTCAGCCGTAGCACTTGTAAGGAAAGCTGCAGGAATCGGAGAAGGTTCGACGGAGGCGGTCAGTAACCCAGAAGTTATTGCGGCACGGCGCAAAATTCAGGTTCAACCGGATAATGCCGTGAATCGGGATGGTGCAGACGTTACAATCAAGATGGTCAACGGAAAGACCTATCATCGACGAATTGAGCATGGAATAGGAAGCCTTAAGCAGCCAATGTCAAATGATGCTCTTGAGAGTAAATTTATTAACCAGGCTAAGCTTGTGCTATCCGACCAAAAATCACAAAACTTGTCCGACCTCTGCTGGCAGCTGGAAGATTTGGATGACGTGGCAGTAATTATGCAAAATGCACAGCCATGACAGAAAAAAAAGTTGTGATAGTTACCGGTGCCGCTAGAGGAATAGGTCGAGCTGCAACAGATTTATTCCTTGCCGACGGCTGGAATGTTGTGATGATCGATCGGCTGGGCGAGTTGCTAGAAGCTGAAGCTAGCAAACTTCAAAATACATTTGCGCTCAAGGCTGATGTGTCCAATCCACAAGATGCTAACCGCATAATGACAGAAGCCGTTCGAGAGTTTGGACGCGTGGATTGCCTTGTGAATAATGCAGGCGTTGCTGATTTCGGTCTTCTCGAGGAACATGACTTTGCCCGCTGGAGGCGGGTCATGGAAACAAATCTTGATGGTGTTTTTCTCTGCTCTCAAGCCGCAATTCCTTATTTAAAAGAGGGTAGAGGCTCGATTGTTAACATAGGCTCAATTTCAGGCCTTCGAGCTTCAACTCTAAGAGTTGCTTACGGCACTTCTAAAGCGGCTGTTATACACCTTACCAAGCAACAGGCGGCTGAACTTGGTGAATATGGTGTGCGAGTGAACTGTGTCTCACCAGGACCAGTTGCTACCGAGATGTCAAAGCAAGTTCACTCCCAAGATATCATAGATGCCTATCATGACGCTATTCCATTAAACCGATATGGAACCGAGCGCGAAATTGCCGAAGCAATTGTGTTTCTCGCGAGCGACAAAGCATCCTACATTACTGGCCAAGTAATTGCGGTAGATGGAGGTTTTGATGCAACAGGCGTTGGACTTCCTGCATTACGCAGTTAATAAAATACCCTTAGTCCTCTCCCGCAAAAATCTGCAGTGCTATTCCTTTTTGGTCGAATGAATTTTCGGATACTTCAAAGAAATTGTGCCGCCTTAGGTGAATTAAACTTACCTGGATTGGCGTTCTCGCTTCTTAGTCATACCATAGGGATAGTTGAACCATATTGCCCAAGGAGCCACTTTCGATGTCCTGGCAGACTGAACTTGATGAATTAAAACGTCGTGAAGCCTTTGCAGAAATGATGGGTGGGGCCGACAAAATTAAGCGGCAAAAAGATGGTGGGCGACTGACAGTCAGAGAGCGAATCGACGGAATGCTTGACCCCGGCAGCTTTCACGAACTGGGAAAAGTTGCTGGTATGGCACAGTACGATGGGAAGAATGATCTAGAACATCTTACCCCCTCAAATTTTGTGTTTGGTCGTGGTCGGGTGAATGGTCGCCAAGTTGTTATTGGTGGTGATGATTTTACTGTTCGCGGTGGCTCTGCAGATGCAACAATTAAAGAGAAGCACATAAAGTGCGAACAAATGGCCAATGAGCTTCGGTTACCTCTAATCCGTATTATCGAAGGTTCAGGAGGAGGCGGCTCTGTAAAAACAATTGAGACAACTGGTCGAGCAAATGTGCCCGGCGTTTCTGGCTGGGAGTGGGTAGTACGTAATATCGGAACGGTCCCACGGGTTTCGCTTGGCTTAGGCTCAGTTGCTGGGCTTGGGGCGGCACACCAAGCAGCCGCTCACTACTCTGTCATGGTTAAAGATATTTCAGCTCTCTTTGTTGCGGGTCCGCCGGTAGTAAAGCGGTTGGGCCAGGACTTGGATAAGCAACAGCTGGGAGGTTGGAAGATCCAACTACGTGCTGGTGCGGTAGATGAGGCAGTAGATTCTGAGGAAGAAGCATTCGAGATGGCTCGACGGTTCCTCTCTTATTTACCTCAAAATGTTTACGAGCTTCCTGAGAGAATCGAGACTTCTGACAAAGAAGAGCGAAATGACCCGTCACTCATGGAAGCGATTCCAAGAGATATCCGTAAAGTCTATAAAATGCGTCCCATAGTTGAGTCGGTAGTTGACCAGGGATCCTTTTTTGAGATGGGCAAAATGTACGGTCGCTCCATAATAACCGGCCTTGCACGGGTTGATGGATGGCCAGTAGCAGTAATGGCAAGCGATCCATATCATTTTGGAGGAGGCTGGACTGCAGATGCCTGCCGAAAGGTGGAGCGCTTTGTGGATATGGCCCAAACCTTTCACTTGCCAATGATATATTTGGTGGATTGTCCAGGCTTTCTCATTGGACTAGAGAGCGAAAAAGCTGGAACCATCAAAGAAGGTACCCGCGCTATGGCTGCCATTTGGCAGACCACAATCCCATGGTGCTCAATAATAGTTAGAAACTGCTTTGGAGTTGCTGGGGCAGCACATCAAAATGGCTCACGCTTTAATATGCGTTATGCCTGGCCCTCAGGGCGCTGGGGTTCATTGCCGCTAGAGGGTGGAATCGAAGCCGCTTATCGCGCAGATATTGCGGAAGCAGACGACCCCGCAGCCAAGCTTGCCGAGATTGAAGAAAGATTGGAGAAGTTACGTTCGCCTTTTCGTTCAGCAGAAACCTTTTGGATTGAAGAAATCATTGACCCCCGCGAAACACGAAAATATCTCGTTGATTTTGCTAATACGGCAGCACCGCTTAGAGAAGTTGGCCCTTATCTTCACGGCATACGAGGATAACTATCATGAAAACAGGCGAAGTTACGTTCACACGACTTGAACGGGTGACGTATGGAATACCAATCGGCAAAGCAGTGGCTGACGCAGTAGAGAGAGCAGGTGCATCCCGTGTTTTTATCATGGCAAGTCGCACACTGATTGTGCGTAACCAGGAAATACAAGAGGTAATTGAAGGGCTGGATGGTAAAGTTTGCGGTGTTTACTCAGGCATGCCGCCTCACACTCCCCGAGACGCAGTTTTGGAAGCCGTAGAAAGCGCACGCAAAGGCCGAGCCGAGATGATTGTCACAATAGGGGGTGGCTCTATAACCGATGCTGCAAAGGCTGTTTGCCTCGCTATGGAACATGATTTGAAAAATATTCAAGACTTTGATCCGTTCATTGTACAAACAGCCCCCGATGGATCCACCATAACTCCTGAATATCGCGCACCAACTATGCCTCTTTTGTGTTGTCCGACAACGCTATCTGCAGGCGAATATAACCCACTTGCTGGTGTGTCTGATCCAAGAAAAGGAGTGAAGCAGGCTATTCGTTCACCGGGAATGGCGCCAAGCGAAGTAATACTTGATCCTGCCTTGACACTTCCAACTCCTGAATGGTTATGGCTTTCTACTGGCGTTAGAGCTGTGGACCACTGCGTTGAAGCTATCTGCTCACCTAGTGCAAATGCCTACTGTGACGCCCAATCACTCCACGGTCTGAAATTGTTGACTAAAGGTCTTACCGCCACCAAAGCAGACCCCACTGACCTTCAGGCAAGAAGTGACTGTCAACTTGGTGCATGGCTCTCGATGTCAAGCGTACAAGCTGGCGTCCCCAAAGGTGCAAGTCATGCTATTGGTCATATTCTTGGAGGTAGTTTCGGGGTCTCACATGGACACACTTCATGTGTGATGTTACCGCACGTAATGCGTTGGAACCTATCAAAAGATACGGAAAAACGTCAGCGCTTGGTTGCCGCAGCGATGGGAAATGAAAATCGTTCCGCAGGTGACATACTTCAGGAATTTATCCAGAGTCTCGGTATGCCATCAAGTCTAAAGGAAGTTGGTGTAACAGAGGCAGATTTTGAGCGATGCGCTAAGCTTTCGATGCATGATCGCTGGATTCACACAAATCCAAAGCCCATAAAAGGGCCAGACGATGTGCTAGAAATTCTGAAACTTGCCTCATGACAACTTGCCCTAAGAGGGTGTGACAGCTAGCTTCTAGTAATCCTCGGCCGCTAAAGACGGACAATATGTTATGGATGCAATATTGATTGCGCTTTTCCAGGTTATCGATCTAGTTTTAGGACTAGTTGTCTGGGCATTAATTCTATCCGCCATACTAAGTTGGCTGGTAGCTTTTAACGTTGTTAATGTGCGCAACCAGTTTATCTCGACAGTCGGAAATTTTCTGTACCGAGTAACAGAGCCTATGTTGCGCCCCATCCGTCGCTATGTTCCCGATTTTGGCGGTGTAGATGTATCCCCAGTCATCTTGATTTTGGTGATTTATTTCATCCGTAGTGTTCTCAGGCAGTGGGCTGTGTCAGGGTTTTGATTGTCCGTGAGGAGGGCAAAAACAGCATAATTCTTGAACTTCGGGTTCAACCTGGCGCATCAAAAACCAGAACAAAAGGTTTTGAGACTGACGGTAAGGGTGTTGAGCGCCTAAAACTCTACGTTAGTACTCGCCCCGTGGATGGCGCCGCAAATATAGCCGTAATTGAGTGGGTGGCTAACTTTTTTGGAATCCCCAAGCGCGATGTCGCATTGACCCGTGGCCAGAAGTCTCGTTCAAAGTCAATTAAGATCAATGGCTCAGCAGCGGATTTAATAGCTCGAGCGCAAAGTCTTATTGGAGACAAATGATGACCCGTTTGATTGACGGCAAAGCAATGGCGGCAAACCTTCGAGCTGGCGCAGCCCAAGCTGTATCTGCACTCGACTTCAAACCTGGCTTAGCAGTAGTACTCGTTGGAGAGGATCCAGCAAGCTCGGTTTATGTTCGAAACAAAGGGAAAGCCACTATAGAAGCAGGTCTAAATTCCTTCGAACATAAACTTTCTGAAGATATCAGCGAGGGTGAACTACTCTCGCTCATCGATAAGCTAAATAAAGACGACTCTGTCGACGGCATCTTAGTCCAACTTCCCTTACCTGCGCATATTGATGCCGAACGCATTCTGAATGCTATTGATCCAGACAAAGACGTTGATGGCTTTCATCCTACTAATGTGGGGCGTCTTTGGTCAGGCATAGCAGCTCTTGCCCCCTGCACCCCCACGGGATGCATGCGGATGATACATGGAGTTCTACCAAAAATTAGCGGCAAAGAAGCAGTCATAGTTGGGCGCTCCAATATTGTCGGCAAACCAATGGCGGCGATGCTTCTAGCTCAGAGCGCAACTGTCTCAATCGCACATTCACAAACTACAGATTTAAAAGAACGATGTCAGACTGCAGATATTTTGATTGCTGCTGTTGGTCGTCCAGAGATGATCCGCGGGGATTGGATCAAGCCCGGCGCTGTTGTTATTGACGTCGGAATTAATAGAGTAATTCAAGATGATGGAAAAAATCGTTTGGTTGGTGATGTAGCATTCGGAGAAGCCGCAGAGCGCGCTCGAGCCATCACCCCTGTCCCCGGAGGCGTTGGGCCAATGACAATTGCGTGTCTTATAGAAAATGCCGTTCGGGCTGCGTGTATGCGGCGAAGCAGACCAATTCCGGAGATGTAAATGGAAGCTGCCATTCTTATTGAAACTCGTGATGAGGCAACATTCATCACTCTCAATCGACCAGAAAAAGCAAATGCTCTTTCTGGAGAGATGGCAGATGGAATTAAATTAGCCATCAATGATGCTTCAGAAGCGGGATCACGTGCTGTTATTATTCATGGAGTTGGACGACACTTCTGCGCTGGCTTTGATTTTGGTGACTTTGACCGCCTTACTGACGGTGACCTTGCGCTCAGGTTCATACAGGTGGAAGAAATGTTGCAAACGGTGTTCCACGCACCAATGCCCGTATTAGCTTTAGTTAAGGGTCAGGCAGTAGGGGCAGGAGCAGACCTTGCCGCAGCAGCCATGCGGGTCGTGGCAGCTCCAGGCACACGTTTTCAAATGCCCGGACCTCGCTTTGGTGTAGTGCTAGGGACACGTCGCCTAGCGTATAGAATTGGAAACGTGAGTACTCGACAGATACAAATTGAAAATAGAGCCATTGAAACCGAAGAGGCAGAAAAACTGGGTTTGGTGGATGCCATTGCAGACCCAGAAAGTTGGGATGCGGTTATCGATAACTTTATAGTCGAATACACCCGCCTATCGGCCACCGTTACAGCAGCCCTTTCAGATGTAACTCGTCCTGACACCCGAGATGCCGACATGGCTGCCTTAGCTCGATCAGTGAGTATTCCTGGGATTAAGGAACGTATTTCTGCATTCCGAAAATCCATGACAAGAAACTAGGTTAGCGATTAAAGTATTTTTTGACCTGATTATTAGTTAGGTATCCCAGCTATTGCACTTGGAATAGCATCAGTAACTGCAGAAACTATTGCATCAATGTCACTTACGGATGTGGTGAAAGGAGGGGCAAGTACGATGTGATCACCGAAAATGCCATCAATAGTTCCTGGCATTGGGTAGACCATCACACCTCTTTCTTTGGCTTCTTGCTTTACTCGCTGATTTAGTTTCCAGGAGGGCTCGAACGGGGCCTTGGTTTCTCTATTCTTTACAAACTCCAGGCCAATCAGCAGACCTCTGCCGCGAATATCGCCAACATTGGGGTGCTGGCCTAGCCCCTGCTTCAAGCCATCAATCAAGCGTGCTCCATTAACAGCCACGGCCGTTAAGAGATTTTCATCCTTTATAACCTTTTGAACTGCAAGCGCTGCTGAGCAGGCTAAGGGATGCCCAAGATAAGTGTGGCCGTGCATAAAGCTACCGGTTCCGTTCCTTATCGCTGTAGCAATCTGGTTAGAAAGCAACATTGCCCCTATGGGCTGATAGCCGCCACCAAGTCCTTTTGCAATTGTAATAATGTCTGCCGCAACCTTCTCAGAATCCATAACAAACATATCGCCCGTGCGTCCGCCGCCGCACATAATTTCATCGGCAATTAATAAAACACCATATTTATCGCAAATATCACGGATACGGCGGAAATACCCTGGTACAGGCTCTACAGCACCTAAAGTTGCTCCAACTATCGGCTCAGCAATAAACCCCGCAACTGTTTCAGGTCCCAACTTAAGTATTTCGGTCTCTAATTCATTAGCCACGCGAAGGCCATAAGCCTCGATGCTTTCATCTATGAATCTATCTCTATACGCATAACAGGGACTTATATGGCTGGTGGACATTAAGAGAGGCTGGTAGGATTTTCTTCTCATCGCATTACCACTAACGGCTAGAGCGCCCAACGTGTTGCCATGGTAGCTTTGTCTTCTTGAAATAAAGTGCCTGCGTTCTGGCTGACCTATCTCTAAAAAATACTGGCGAGTTAGCTTTAAAGCAGATTCGACGGCCTCAGACCCACTTGAAACGAAAAACGCATGGGAAATATTTTCTGGTGCCGATGATACTAGGATCTCTGCTAACTCTTCTTGGGACTCATGAGTAAAAGACCCAGTATGAACATATTGTAAATTGCTCATAGCTTCCTGTAGGGCGCTTAGAACGCGAGGATGTCCATGTCCAAGGCAAGAAACGGCTGCACCACCAGAAGCATCAATATAAGATTTTCCAGCGCTGTCGAATATTCGGCAACCCTCAGCTCGTACAGCCACCGGTGGTGGTTCAGCTATATTTCGATGTAGTACTTTGCTCATGGAAAAGACCTCATTATGTCTTATGGCAGCAATCTTAGCGTGAAATAAGCATTTGATGGAGAGGTAACTTGACTGCCGATTTACCAATCGAGATAGAAGCAACATTCGGCCTCCACACACGGATCCCAAACCCTGATTATGCGCGAGTTTTAGTAGACCTAGCTGAGAAAAACGATTTCTCAATGATTGCAGTTGGCGATCATCTAGCCTTTGCACAAAGTATCGATGACCCACTACTCGGATTGGCTATGATAGCCACTTTGTCGAATAAGCTGACAATCGGTACTTCTGTATTCCTTCTTGGTTTGAGACACCCTGGATTAGTCGCAAAGCAAACAATTACCCTTTCGCGTATGGCGCCAGGTCGATTTGTCTTTGGTGTTGGAGTGGGCGGTGAATTCCCGGCCGAGTTTGAATTCGCCGGAGTTCCTTTGAACGAGCGCGGGCCTCGTGTCGATGAAAGCATTAAAATTCTTAAAAGACTTTGGTCTGGTGAGCCGGTCGCTCACGAAGGACGTTTCTTCAGCTTCCCTAAAACACAACTTAGTCCAAGTCCTGAACCCTTAGGCGGACCTCCGATTTGGGTAGGAGGACGGTCTAAAGCAGCATTCAAGCGAGCTGGAAGGCTTTGCGATGGCTATATTTCGTACGTAATTACACCCAACCAGTATCGTCAGTCCCTGGAACTTATTGCCACTGAATATGCAAATGCGAAACGAAAGCTTAGTTCATATGGCGCAGCGCATCTTCTCTTCGTTCGGTTAGATGAGTCCTATGATGAAGCTTTTAGGGTAGCAAATTCACTATTATCCCAACGCTATGCAATGGACTTTAGTCGTGCCACCAAACGCTACGTTGCTCTTGGTACAGCTTCCGATGTAGCTGAAAAGCTTTCAGAGTTTTATTCGAGCGGTGTTAGGCATTTTGAATTTGATTTTCTGGGCACCCCAGAGGAGCGCCTGCACCAAGCAAAGATCTTTTCCGATGAAGTCAGACCTTTGCTTGATTTCCCATGTAAGAGCTAACTGCGGAGACGAAATTAACGAGAAATTGAAAATACTTAAGATGATTTTTTAGCTAAAATCTTTTCAAAAACATCGAGAGTTTCGTTGCTCACGTGGTGTTCAATGCCCTCTGCATCGATAGCTGCTGTATCTGGCGACACACCTATTGCTATGAGGAAACCAAGGACAATTTCGTGCCTTTTCCTTGAGCGCACTGCAAGTGCAGCCCCTTTTTCTGTAAGGAAAATTGATCGATAAGGACGGGTCTGAACGAAGCCTTCCCGTGAGAGCCTTGCAAGGGTTTTATTCACTGTTGCATGGCTAACACCGAATCGTTCGGCCAGATCAACAGCACGTGCCTCTCCTTCTTCAGCAAGGAGATCAGCTATCAGCTCAACATAATCTTCAGCAACCTCAGTTTGTCGCGCTTTGCGTAAACGATCAAAGCCAGCAGCCTGACTACTCACATCTTGTAAACGACTTTTAGCGGCATTTTGGTCGGTCATGGTTTCCCCTCAATAAAACACGTCTAAACCTCAAAAACCTCATTAGCAAGCACGAGAACTATTTTTAGCCTTGGCTAACAAATTATATATAGATATATTATTTACTATAAAGCAAAGACTTGAAACATTGGCCGAGAAAAATATACTAGGATTATTAGCGTCGGGAATCGTCGGATGCATCCAGGCATCTTCACAGTCTTAAGGTTGGCACGATTGTTCTTAATCGGTTTTTTTGCTGCCACTTCCCCGGTGTTCGCGGCGGAGAGACCCGTTATTCTTACAACTATTGCACAGATAGGAGAGCCGCTAGGCCGTATTTTTTCGGGTTGTGCGAGGGTCGAAACACTTCTGGGAACAGGGATAGATCCACATCTATATAGGCTAAATAGAACAGATGTTGCCAAAGCCCTAGAAGCAGATGTGATAGTGGCTAACGGTTTAAATCTTGAAGCTCAAATGCAATCTCTGTTTGAGCGCTTATCTGCCACAAGACCGGTGATTTTTGCCGCGGAGCTCTTATCCGAAATTCATATTATTCGGCCAGATGGTCGCTCAGCCGATCCTCACATTTGGATGGATCCTAATTTATGGGGCGCTGTTTTAGGAAAAACTTCTGATGAATTGGTAAAAATATGGCCAAGGTGCAAACCAACGGTCGCGAACAATAAAGCTATTGTAATCGCTGAAATTGAAGCGGTGAATCAGTACGGAAAGTCGCGTGTCGCCAGCATTCCTGAACAAGCTCGCATACTTATTACAGCGCATGACGCATTTGGTTATTTTGGGCGCAGGTATGATCTAACTGTTTTAAGCGTTCAGGGACTCTCCACTGAGAGTGAAGCTGGAATAGCTCATATCCGTGATTTAGTTTCCATCATAGCTGACCGAAAAGTTGGGGCGGTGTTTGTCGAAACATCTGCACCAGAACGGTCAGTTGACGCTGTTATAGAGGGAGCCCGTGCGTTAGGCGCCGCCGTAGAAAAAGGAAGTCCCTTGTTCTCTGATGCAATGGGCAGCTCTGACACCTATGAAGGTACTTATGTTGGGATGATAGATCATAACATAACAACTATTGTGCGGGGCCTAGGTGGTGAAGCACCAATGACTGGCATGCAGAAGCTTCTTGCTGTTCCTCCCAGGGGGGAGAGTTAATAAGATGAGCCCAGAGATCAGAGCCTTAATTCAAGGAGAAGAGCTTCATGCCCCTCTGGATAAGCAATCTCCTCTTGATGTTTCAGGCCTTACAGTTGCCTATCGACGAACACCTGCCGTCTGGAATGTAGACTTCAAAGCAGTAGCGGGCTCTTTGACGGCTATCTTAGGCCCAAACGGAGCCGGTAAATCTTCGTTCTTAAAGGGAGCTCTTGGACTTGTACCTACCCTTGAGGGACGCATTGGAGCCTTTGGCTTGCCAATTAACAAAAGCCGGCGACGCATTGCATATGTGCCACAACGGGAAAGCGTTGATTGGGAATTCCCAGCTACGGCCCTCGATGTAGTCACCATGGGGTTGTACCGAAGTATTGGCTGGTTTCGTCCAATCAGACGTTATCATAAAGAGGCAGCCCTTGAAGCATTGGCCCAACTGGGCATGGCCGACTTCGCCAGTCGTCAAATTGGTCAGCTCTCAGGCGGGCAACAGCAACGTGTTTTTCTCGCCCGCGCCCTCGCTCAGGACGCCGATTTATATCTAATGGATGAGCCTTTAGCCGGAGTAGATGCGGCAACCGAGCGAACTATCGTTACCCTACTGCGCCACCTAGCATCCTCAGGAAAAACGGCATTAGTCGTTCATCATGATCTGTCTACAGTGAAAGAATATTTTGACCAGGCTCTACTTTTAAATGTTCGCCGCATTGCCTCTGGACCTGTTGAAGAGGCCGTAACTGAAGATACACTTCAACGCGCCTATGGGGGGCGGCTAGCGGCACCGCAACTCCGAGCTGTGCTTAGCTGAACTATTATGCTTGAAAGTTTCATCGGTGCATTGTTGCTCGAGGGCGGGTATAACAGCGTTCTTGTAATGGTAGGGCTCGGATTACTTGGAGCTGCGGCTGGTCCGGTTGGGACTTTTATGATCATCAAGGGCCGACCATTATTGGCTGATGCAGTAGCTCACGCGACGCTTCCTGGTATCGCTGCTGGCTTTTTACTTTCCCTTTTTTTAACAGGGGACGGAAGGAACCCGATCTATCTTCTAGTTGGGGCAACTATTACTGGGATCACCGCAGCTGGGGCCATGCATCTTCTAAAAGATGGTATTCGAATTGGCGAAGACGCAGCAACAGCAGCTACCCTCAGCGTTTCTTTTGGCGCCGGCGTGGTACTTCTGAGCTTTATCCAAAATTTACCTACAGCGGGACAGGCAGGATTAAATGCCTATCTCCTAGGCCAAGCAGCTACCATGACCCAAGGAGAAGCGTGGCTTGTTTTAGCTGTTGGGGCAACGACATTACTAATCCTCTTATTAGTATTCAAAGAATTAACCATTTCAGCGTTTGATCCTATTGGCGCTGAAGCACTCGGCCTCCCTGTACGTTTACTCGACCTGCTAACAACTGCCCTCATGCTCCTAATAGTGGCGTCAGGTCTCAGAGCTGTTGGCCTGGTTCTAATCTTAGCCCTTCTGGTTACACCTGCTGCTGCAGCACGATTCTGGACAGATAACATTACGCGCATGACTGCTATCTCTGCTCTCCTTGGAGGTTTGGGAGCATATGTAGGTGGCGCTTTATCCACGGCCATTTCTGGCATACCCACTGGCGCTCTAATAGTCGCGATAATGAGTTCTGTTTTTGGTTTTAGTCTTCTCTTTGCACCCAAAGGAGGCGCCATCGCGGTTGCTATGCGTAAGCATCGACTTACCAAACACATTCAGCGCCTTCGTGTACTGGGCAGGATTGCCGATGGAGTAGCGCTAGCTGAGCTTATTAAAGTTGCACGACATTATGGCTGGGCCGATACCAACGGCAGGCCAACAATGTCAGGTGAAATAGCTGCCAAATCCTGGGCGAAGGAAGAAAAACTTCGATCATTATATCTTACTGACAGACCCGAGGAGGCAAATCGAATAACCCTCAGCCTTATGCCACTTCATCGTCTGATACCAAGAGATGTCCTAGCGGACTTAGAACGTCGGTCCTCATGACTTTCCTGCAAATTGATTTGCCAGCGATGACACTTGCCATTCTAGCTGGACTAACTGCTGCCCTAGTCGGCAACTTACTAATTTTACGAAGGCAAGCTTTGATGGGAGATGCTCTATCCCATATGGTGTTACCGGGCATTGTTGGTGGTTATGTCATTAGTGGCCACCCAAAAAGCTGGACTATAGTTGGTGGCGCATTATTAGCGGGCCTTCTGGGCGCTGGCCTCATTTCTCTAATTCAACGACTTGGTCGATTAGATGCAGCAACAGCGATGGGAGTGGTCTTGACCACCATGTTTGCTGCTGGCGTACTTTTAATCGAACTAATCAATATTTCTGGGATCCATCTCGACATCGAGCATGCATTATATGGGAGCCTCGAGAGTGTGATTTGGCTTTACCCGGTAGGTTGGAAAGATATCTTTAACCCTGCTGGTTGGGCTGACCTACCCCGGGAAATACCCTTTATTGCAGGAACTTTTTTTACCTTAGCAACCGCCTTTTTTATCACTGCGAAAGAGATAAGGTTAGTAACATTTGATCCCAGCTTTAGCGCCACTCTAGGTATACCTTTCTGGCTTACGGAATTATTAATTAACTGCGCTGTCGCTATTGCAGTAGTAGCTGCGTTTGATGCCGTTGGCTCAATCTTAGTGATATCGATGCTCATTTGCCCGACTGCAACAGCGAGACTAATCACCAATCGCTTTAACCTTCAGATAGGGGTCAGCCTTTTTATTGCGGCTTTCAGCGCTCTACTTGGGTATGTCTTCGCGGTATGGGGAGCTCCATATCTTGGTTCTCCAGGGGCAGTAAACGCGGCGGGCGGTATCGCGTGTGTGGCAGGTACCATCTTGGTTTCAACATCTATTTTACATGTACTGTTGCAGAAAAGAGCATAAGGCTGCTAACAGATATCTATGATCATTACTGGTCGAAATATGCAGCATTTTATCGCCCTTTTGTTGCTAGGTTTTGCTTGTTTTTTACCTAGCGATAGCTTG
>Ga0181575_10000186_pt1 | contig 44903 bp, 32 predicted proteins | sample 101ome_23_FD_145599 | JGI IMG/M metagenome (GOLD analysis project Ga0181575, IMG submission 145599) | Coastal salt marsh microbial communities from the Groves Creek Marsh, Skidaway Island, Georgia - 101411CT metaG (spades assembly) | ecosystem: Environmental > Aquatic > Marine > Intertidal zone... | reverse complement strand
GGTATTAGCAATAGATCCTTCTAAAGCATATTTTGGAGGATCCTTATTCATTTGAAAGTATACAGTGGTAAGTAAACCATGTTTTGAATATATTATCTCTTCGTCAGTGTTGTACATTATGAAACAACCGGTACCATATGTATTTTTCGAGTCACCTTTGTTGAGGCAAGCTTGACCTAAAGTTGCAGCTTGTTGATCTCCAATAGCACCACATATGGGAATTTCAATTGGATAAGGATTGTTAACTTGTGAATATCCATATATACCACTATCAATTGAAGGCCGGATGATTGGTAAGATAGATTTGGGAATATCAAAAAAATCAAGTATGTCATCATCCCAGGTAAGTGTTTCCAAATTCATTAATAATGTTCGACTTGCATTAGAGACATCAGTAATGTGCACACCATTTTGTGTACCACCTGTTAAGTTCCATATTAACCAAGAGTCAATATTACCAAATAATAATCGGTTTTGATGAATTAAATCACGTGCCTCAGTTATGTTTTCGATCAACCATCTAATCTTAAGAGCTGAAAAATAACTAGATATTGGTAGACCGGTTTTCTGTCGAAAAAAATCATCACCCTTTGATTTTATATAATCATTTACTAGTTTGTTTGTTCGGTCATCTTGCCAGACTATTGCATTATGAATGGGTTCACCTGTCAATCGATCCCATAAAATTGTGGTCTCTCTTTGATTTGTTATTCCTATACTAACTATTTGTTCAGGTTTAATTTGTTTTTTTTCGATTACTTCTAACATAGTGTGATAAGTATTATTCAGTATTTCAACGGGATTATGTTCAACCCACCCTGGTTGAGGGAAAATTTGCTCATGTTCTATTTGAGATCTTGAAATTATATTACATTGTTTATCAAACAAAATAGACCTAGTGCTAGTGGTACCTTGATCGATAGCCAACACATATTTCTGCATGATTGATTTTAAATTCAAAATTATTTATGTATATATTAGGTCATAGGGATAAAGGTGATGAAATTTAATTTTCATGATCAAGAATTCATTATAGATAACTCATTAAAATAAAGAGAAAATAGGATAATTTGGATCAATTGATTGAATTGCATTTCGTGCATATTTCAAGAGAGCAATTTTTGGATTTTCTTCTAAAGATTTAACCATTTTTGGCAAAGAATATGCAGATCCAATTTTTCCTAATGTTGAATAAGCTGAAATTTGAATATCAAGATTTTCATGATCTATAAAATTCAATACTTGTTTTTCTAATTCGTAAATATTACAAATACCAATGGCAAGAATAGTACCGATAATTTCAGATATTTTAGAATTCTCATTCAATTTTTTATGTATTATTTCGGTATCTATGAGATCATTATGGGCCATTGCGATATATACTCCGACAGTAAGATTATCATTCTGAGTGAGAAGTAAATCATTAATTATTGATTTGAAAGTTTTTATGTTGTATTGTAACCACCGCATTGTTGCATATCTAGATTTACTTACTAATCCAAATGTTACTTCTTTTATTAAATCTTCAGTTGGCTTTTCCCAAATAAATAATAATGTAAATAGTGCAATTGGAATCAGTCTCCAACTAAAATTAAGTGTTGATGTTCGATTTGTCCATGAAATAATAGTTATGAAAATCAATATATAAGAAGTAAAAAATAAATTTTCTCGCCATTTTTCTTGGAAGAAAAATCCTTTTTGCTGTGCTTTTGTTATGTAATAAAGACTTACCCCAATAATTAAAGAAGGTAATATTATTAGATAGATCAAGAATGTTAATAATTCTAATGCAGTTAAATCATTAATTTGACGATAAGTTGCAGATAAAAATAGAAAATAAATAAAAATTAAAATTCCTAAAACAGAATTATTTCGAGGATTATTGAACCATTTAGAATTATAATTATTATTTATGAATTTGATATCCTCATTTATATTAAATGGTAGTGCACCATCGATAGCTGATGATTGTGAGTTTAAGATTGGTGGAGATGTAGGATTTGGTAAAACTTGAAAAAAATAATTAAGCACAAATCGAATAACTAAAAGTGCGATGAAAAAACCAATTAGTGCCGAAAATAGATCTAAACCAGTCATGAATGAAAATACTATGTCTATGATAATAAATGCGGATGCTAAGACTAGATATCCAAACCACTGTTTTTTAAAATCGGTTTTAATTTTACTAATAATTTTTATGACTTCTTGATAACCTATAATTATAATAAATGGGCTAATTACAATAAGAAATATTTGAGAATAATTTATGAATTGACCGATATTGTCGGATATTGATATAACTGTATCTAATGGATTATATTCACCAAAGGACTCAGGTAGCATCTTAAGAATAACAGATTGAAATTCAGATCTCGAGTCAAATATACGAATTATTAAAGCAGAAATGATAGTTATGAAGAAATTTCCAGTTCTATATAAAATTACACCTAATACTATACCAAGTATTAGAGCATCTGAGACCTTGTAAAAATAATAAATAAATTCACCTGAGAATAGTGCAGTGCCAGAAGTAAATGCTGTAGCTTGAATTATTGCAGGAATAAAAATAATTGCAGATGGCCCTAAATTGTATCCTTCTGCTTGCCTTGCTATATGTCCCCGTAAAAATATTTCTAATGCGATATAAACAATAAAATAGGTAAACAATACCATTATTTGTTCATTTGAAGTACTTAAATCCCAAAATTTAGCAGCTCTATTGACACCATAATCTAAGTCAAAAGAAACACTTTGATTAGAAATTAAAATCCCCGGACCGTATATTCGAGTTAATATGAATTGAGTTAAAAAAATAAGACCCATGTATAATCCAATTATAGGTAATGAGAAAAGAGTACTTTTTCCATTACTCATTTTATTAGTTATAGAATTATAATGAAGAGAGTATTTTTTCATTTCATAATCCGATAAAACAATAATGCCTATTGCCGTTATCAAACTGCCGGCCGTAAAAGTGATCATCAAGGACGGGGAGATCACAGTATAGTCAAAAATACCAAAACCACCAAAATTTGATGGAATTAAAAGTAACTGAAATATAAATTGAAAAATAGAGGATACTATAACAACAGGGAAAAATATTTTATAAAATATTGATAAGAAATGAGAGGCATAAAAACGGTTAAAACTTTGTTTTGTCCGAGATGGGCCATTTAAAAAAATTACAAAATTGATGATGATGTAAGTTGAAAATAATAATAATAATGTAAGTAATAAACTAAGAAATATAGAAAAATTTTGAAATTCCATGATGAGGATAGTAATTATGATTAAAAGAAATATAGGTAATATTATTTGTAACAATTTTTTGTTATTCTTAATGATATTTTCTATGTTTTCAATAACGGACATATTAACTCTCCTTCTCCAGAATTAAATCGACACTTGATCGATCTAACTTCAATTTTTGTAGATATTTATCACGTATTGTTTTTATTGAGACCCCAATAAGTACCAAAATTACAAGGTATATGGTAGATCTAAGCCTTGTATTTGTATAAACTTCAAAATCATATTGTTTATAATTATCATTTTCATTTATTTCAGATACTTCATCATCAACATCAACATCAACAGTGATATTAAGAGATTCAACATTTAATTCCATGAATTTTCGTATTTCAAAGATTAATGATCTATTTACTTGAAGAAAATTAAAAGTTTCCATAATTTCCAACTCATCATCAATGGTAATTTCTAATTTAAATTTACTAACTGGAAGTGAACCGTTAGCTTTAATTTCAACCTTAATCAATTGACCTGTATATTCTTCTAATGGACCGGGAATTATTTCAGTGTTAATAACCGCTAGGTTGGGAAAACGGTACCATGTTGATTTCAAACCAGTAATATTTTGGAAACTTTGAGTATTTAATGGAAGGTTAAGAAATGCAAGAGAAGGACTCATAGGATGTGAAGATTTACCGGGTAACGTTGAGAACCCAAATACTTGTTTTGTGGTTAACAATATTTGAGGATCCATTAAATTGTTAACAGAAATTGTCTCATATTTGAGACCTGATAAACTACCTCTGGTTTCGGAGATATAATTATTATTATTGTAATCATAAGTTGTAAAATTATAATTTGTGTTTGATTCATATAAACTGTAATAACTTGAATAATTTGCAGGATTTAGAAATAATTCAGCAGAATTCATTTCTTCAATTGCCATTAGTTGAATTGTACTTGATCTAATTGTGCCACCATATGCAAATTTTATGCGCAGATTTGCTTCTACTTTGGAATTATATGAGTAAAATCCTACCAAATCATTGGAGAGAATAAAATCACTTTTCTCAAATATAGTAACGTTTTTTGATAATCCAGTCCGATATTGAAATTGTATGACGGTAGGCGAGTCGGGATTTATTCTGAGATAACTCATATCAATTTCATTTTGTCTTGGGGATGTCATATCACCACTGAAATGATATGATTGGCCATGTAAGTACCTTGGTACCGCCATAGAAGCAGAAAAACCTTCATTATTAGAGAAGAAAACACCTAAGGTTGGATAGCTAGTATTAATATAAGAGCCAATTTTTACATCAATTGTTAAAGTTGAACCATCAGGGATTAATTGGATTAAATTTGTACCATCTATATTTTGAATGTTAACTGTAGTTCCTGAGTTTAAAGAAAATAAAGATAGTCTGCCATCAAAAGGAGAAAAATATTCAAAACCCATCATTCTTTTTGGAAGGATGGAATACGCGAATGATTTATCTTGAACTATATCTTGACTTGAGCGTTGACCAACAACTTGTGCAGGCGCTGTTAATCGGATTAAAGAACCATTAGTTAAACCCTCATTCATGCTAGGTGTGAAAATTAATTTTGTAGGTTCTTGATATTGAACTACATTTCGACCAAAACCATCTTGAGAAAATGTAGTGATCACTGCTGAAGAGGTATAAGTCCATATAATAACTTGTGACTCACCGTATTTTGATGACTCGCTAAAAATTAATGGAACATAATAATCAAAATATTGCGGAGAACCTCCTCCTCCACCTGCAGAACCTCCGCCCTCTGGAGGGGGGCTATCATCGTCGCCTGCACTTGAAGCATTTCCAGATAAGGGTATGAGGCTACAAATCAGTAACATTAAAAAAAACAATGTATTAAATTTCATATCATATCCCTTTCCTCTTTGTTGAAAAATATGTTAACAAAACTTGTTCGATTACATTTTCTGTAAAACATTCAATCACATCAACATCAATTCCTCTTAATTTTCTCTTAAAATCTTTTAACTTATTTTTATCTTTCTCAATTTCAAATGAATACAACCCTGAACTGATAGGATCAGACAAGTTTACTTGAACCATTTTTTTTGTAATTGGGTGTATAAATTTTACTTTTCCTAAATTTTCTGGAAGAACAAATTCATTTCGATTACTAAATTGCATTACTTTCACTTCATGATTAAATCCTTTAGAAATACGAAGACCTTTAAATAATTCATCAAGGTCATCATGCAGATCAGTTAATACAATAAATAAACTTCTTTGTTTTAAAGAAGAACTTATTTTTGATAATGACATACCTAAATTGGTTTTCCCCTTTGGGATAAGATTTAATAATTTTTTATAAATTAGATATTCTTGTGGTTTACCACTTTTTGGAGGGATGAAAACTTCTTGATCATCTGAGAAGTAACCAAATCCAAAAAAATCTTTATTCGCAATGCTAGCATGTGTTAATGAGGCAACAGCTATAACAGCAGACTTTATTCTACTTTGGGTATCGCCTAACAACATGGAAGCACTTGAATCAAGTATGAAAATGACATTGGTGTTTCTTTCGACCTCATAATCACGCACAATTAATTTATTTAATCTTTTTGCGGTTGCACGCCAATCTACATGACGTTGATCATCCCCATAAACATACTCCCTTAAATCTGCAAATTCTGTGCCATGACCTAAAAATAATGAACGACGGTTTCCTGAAAGAAAACTGGATACTTTTTGACGGGCTAAAATCGAGAGACCCTCTATTCGATTATTTAATAAATTAATTTCAGACATAATAAAACCTCAATTTAACGAAAACACCATTTGTAAACCGATTTGTTCTATTGATGATAAAGTATCATCATCAGGAATATATTCAGGGTCCCATAACAATTTATCTGAAAATGATAAAAATTGAAATTGTTCAGAAGATAAATTTTGATTTTGATTTTTAAGCCACCAATTATTCATTTGAGAAACTGTTGGAAAGATGACAAAATGATTTTCATCAAATGATGCAGTATATGAAAAAATTAATTCAAAATAATGGCGAATTATTTTGTGAGAGTTAGAATTTACATCATATAAGAACTCTTTAGAAAATTGTATTTTTTGATCTGAGAGAGAGTCAAATTCAATATTTTGTTTAAGTCGATCCACATATTGATTTTTTATGATACGCTTATTTTTATTTTTGAGATATAAGGTCACAAAAGGGAAAAAGGGAAATATGTCAAATAACCATTCTAAATTCCTCATCCCATTTTTTTCTAAGTAATTTTGGAATGGGATTGAGATCATCATTACAAATGGAATGGGTATAAAAAATAATTGAAGGATAACTATGTAAGCAAATGCAGATTCTTGTCCAGTTTGAAATATTAATAATAGAGAAGAGAAAAATATAAAAATCGCATAGGTACCTAAATTCCATAGTAACCCCTCATCCTGAATTATACCTGCGATTAGACCTCCAATTAATGAAAAGAAAAGAAACATCCCAATATGGTATGCAGTGCCAATATTAAAAAAAGAAATAGATAAGAAAATTGCAAATATTATTGAACAAGTTAACGCAGATTGTATACCGAATAAAATTGGATAAATGCGCCTTTCTGTGAGACCACCTGAGTTACGGTAGCGTTTATCGTTTTTTGAAATTTCAGCTCGTATTTTTATAGATTTATAAGATGACAATAATCCCAATATCAAACCACCAGTTATTGAGAATGCTTCAATTGTTGCGTTTTTTAGGTTTTCAGTTGAGGTATTATAAATTTCTGTTAATTCTATTAATACTTCATTAGTTGTTGAAAAAGGTAAGAAATAGAGTATAAGGATTAACCAACCATGATAAAAGGGGGATTTAATTGAGTTGAGAATTATCAAACTCTGTGGAATATCCTTAGTTTCCCAGACTGCATCTTTTGAATAGAAAGAAAATCTTGATTTTAGTATATCGATCCTTATTTTTTGGATTAAATAGGGACTCAATATAAATAAGGCAGATAGGAGTATCAGAAATGAGATACTAAAAAATGAAGTATTTAAGTCTCCGAATAATAATTGAGTAAAATTTAACCTTACATTAGTTTGATCAATATCACCTGTCAAATAGGGAGTGAATAACTCTATTTTAGATAAGCCAATTAAAATTAAACCAATCAACAAAGGAAGTGAATAAAGAATATTTTGTAGTTGATTTTTGGGATAGAAACCTATAGAGGTCCCTCGAGCAGTATCAGATATCACACATTCAATTTCTTCAAAACCCATTCGCTTAATTCCGTTTACTTTAGAATATGAGGATGAAAATTGTGTGAATGTGGAATAACCAAAGAGTGAATAATATTGTTTCACTTTATCTGTGACTTTTCTAATTTGAATAGAGATATCAATCATTATTAGTTTCCTCCAATGTGTTCATATTTTTTTTAGTAGAATTTTCTTTATCCTTCGATGATCTGTAATTTGAATATATCACCACAAATATTGGACTTATTAGAATAAAAATAGAGGTAAAATAAAAGGGTAACCAGTTTGCAAAGAAACTTCCTTGTGGAAAGCCATATAGATTGATTGCAGGTACAATATTATCTCTTTGAACAATAATCGAAGATTCTTGTGGAAATCTAAAGGAGTAAAAATTTTGAGTTTCATCAACGCCTCCACCTGAGGGAATGGCTAATAATGTGACATTAACAAAAAAACGATCAGTTTCAACAGGAGTGACAAATGAAGGAGTATATTGTATTAAATTTGAATATTGTGTGAGAGAAATTTGGGTACTATTCCTAATTTGGGTTATTGGCTGATTTGAAGGTTCGTCAATAATGATGAATGCGATTGTTATTATTTTAATTTCAGAGTTATTGAATTCATAATCAGACATTGTTAAATTAAAAGTAAGGGTATTAGAGGAATCTTCATTCCAAGTTAGGCTCCCAGATGGTATGATACTTAATTCATGTTGTGGGCTTATTTGAAATGTTGTTGTTTGATCCACGAGCTGAGCGAAAACTGCATTTGATGAGATCAGTAATATCATAGTTAAACTTGTAAGAAGCATAGCTTGAAATTTCATTTTTGATCCTCCATTTGATGTGATTTTATTAAGTCATTTACCAAATCAAAGATTAGATGAACAGTGGTTTGATCCATTTCATCATTAAAAATCATACTTTTTTCAAGATCTTTGATTTCTTGATAGATATTGTAATCAATCTTAACCTTGGATTTTTTTATTAATGATAATAATTGGATATCGTTAAGTTTAGAGATATCTGTTTCAAGTATTTTTGAAAGATACATATTTAATCTATATATATGACCTTTGAAGGATTTTGATAAATGCTCTTCTGTTTTGGTTATAGCGGCAGTAAATGCAGATATCTGAGGTGCTTCAACAAATAATTGTTCTTCTTGTTGTTTTTCAATTCTGTCAATGAGTTTCTTATAACGTTTTCTGAGGATCCAATAAGCTAAAAAGAATGATAATATTGGAGCGATCAACCCAATTAATGAAAATATTAGTACTTCATCTGCAGCGACTAGTAACAAGGATTCTATGTTTTGTTCTTCTGGCTTTAATTGAACAAAATCTGAGTCTAAATTTTCCAAGGCATCGATTATATTGAGGAAAGAAAATGTTACTTGAGTCTCAAAAACATCATGAAAAGCATCCATTTGCCGAGATTGATCACGCATATTGACATTAGTTCTTCCGTCGATATTTGAAATTTCAAGTAATTCTGAAGGTGATGCACTGTATAAAATTGCATTTCTTGGAAGTAATACATTATAGTTCAAATCAACTTTGAAATATTCATTTTCTAAGCTAGTTGCTTCTGGATTTCGAAATTCTAACCAAAAACGATCTAACCAAACTAACATTCCAGAATTATTATGAACTTGATATGGCCTCTCTAATTCGTAATTAAATTTTAGTCCTGGATTAGGTATGATAAAACGATTATCTTCAGTATTAAATTGCAGTTCAGAACCTAAGTCATCGTAAAATCTTAATGATGCCTCAGAGGTATTCGTATAGATATAAATATTTTCTTTTTCAATAGGTAATTCAATATCTACGTACTCAGTTAAGGTTAAATCATTATTTAGATCATAAGTCCCATTCCAAAGGATATTATCATTGTCAATTAGTTGTGCATCTGTTAATGGAATGGGATTCAACATTAAAGGAATAATAATCATAATCGATAAAAACATAGACCTAACAGGTAAATTTTGAGGTGGACTCTTTTCAATATCGACAATTTCTCTTTTGGGGAGTTCTTTTGCGGTGTTTAAATCAGTTTCAAATTTTCTTCTTGCTAATAAGTATGCAAATAGAATTGAAAATAAACTTGCTAATATAGCAAAAGTTGCAATTATCTCGAATGATTGTTTAAGAAGATTTAATCGATTAATTTCTTCTTGTTGCTTTTGTTGTTCAATTTGATTTTGATAAACTTGTTCTGTAAAAGCCAAAAATATTTCATCATATGTATAAGTCACTGAAATCATTAATGGATCATGTTTTGTATCCATTTCTCTATTAAGATATTCCCATTCTAGTACCCATCGACCATCATCTGTTTTACCAATAGGCGTGTTAAAGCCATTATCAATTGGAGCATAACTTACGATACCAGCACCTTGGGGTAAAGTGATACGATTATAATAATCCGTCCTTGCAAATGCAGGTTGTCCATCTATTTCTATAGAAAAATCAACTGATTGAGAGTTGAAAACAACTATAAAACCAGTATCTTCGACAATATCGGGTTCATAATATGCTTCAATTTCATATTGAAAAGATCGACTTGAAGGACCAATTATATATCTATCTGGTTGGATTAAAATACTAGCAGCAGAATTTGCAGCGTCTGGCATATCACCTGCTTCATCATATTGTGGTATTTCGGTTTTAGTTTCAAAATCTTTGAAAACAGCATTAATGACTTTACTAGTATTTACAAAAAAACTTAATCTTGTGCCAGCTAATTCTTCCCAATAAATTACACCTGTCAGATATGATATTGGATCATCATCAGAAGTTGGTGCATTATATTGAGCGGTTTCACGAATAACAACATTAGTTGGATTTGAAGGAATAATGGGTGTTTCAGTAACCTGAAGATAGGGGGAGGATGAACTTGTAACTTGAGAATTCAATAACATTGGTATAACTAAAACAATAATTATGAATATACTTATTTTTATTTTTTTTACATGAGTATGCTTCATAGTTATACACCTTCTTAAAATTAAATCGAAGGAACTTCAATATTCTGAAGAACACGAGTTATAATAGCATCTGCATCAATACCTTCAAATTGCCATTCTGGTGATACTGAAACCCTGTGTCTCAAAACATCTCTTGCAACTCTTTGAATATCACCAGGGTTAACATAATCCCTCCCTTGTAATAAAGCATGAGCCTTACTGGCTATGGCTAACCATAATGAGGCTCGTGGAGATGCACCCATAGTCACTTCTTCACTTTCCCTTGTAGTTTGAGTCAACTTTACAATATACTGCATTAATTCTTCTGATAAACGAATTTTTTCTCTTACTGTTTGTTGTATTATTATAATTTCATCTTGTGTAATAACAGTGTCTAACGTTTTTAATAAATCATAAGGATTGATACCTGAGGTATATCGTTTTACAATTTCAACTTCCTCATCTTCTTTTGGGTAATCTACTATTACTTTAAACATAAATCTATCAACTTGTGCTTCAGGTAAAGGGTACGTTCCTTCTTGTTCAATTGGGTTTTGGGTGGCTAAAACGAGAAAAGGTTTTGGTAACGGATAAATTGAATTTTCAGCAGAAACTTGTCTTTCTTGCATAGATTCTAACATAGCAGCTTGTGTTTTTGGTGGAGCACGATTAATTTCGTCTGCAAGTAACAAGTTCGTGAAAATAGGACCTTTATTAAATTTAAATGTTCCATCATTGGGCTGATATACACTAACACCGGTGATATCTGATGGCATCAAATCTGGTGTAAACTGCACTCTTGAAAATTCTAAATCAAAAACATCTGCAAGAGTTCGAACTAAGAGCGTTTTTGCTAAACCAGGTGCACCTTCAAGTAATATGTGACCATCGCAAATCATGGATAATAAAACATTTTCAACGATTATTTCTTGACCTACTACGATTTTTCCAATCATCTCTTTTGCTTTTTCCAATTTATTTGAGATATCAGATATACTTAGATTAATGGATTTTTTTTTGGATACCACACATCACATTATATTTGAATAAATAAGAATTCTTTCTTTTGGGATTAAGTAAACTGAATATGAATTATTTTAATCATGGCACCAAATTTTGTAATGCAGATATAAATTGGTTTCCCAAAATTGAAACAACTATAAATATTAAACTCATGATAAAAACTAGTAATGTACGAATTCGCCCATATGAACTCGAATATTTATTACTTCGACCATACAAAGGAGCTAACTCTACAAATATGTATGATGACAAAAATTGACATGATAAGCGAAATAAATTATTATATTCCATTATAGTTGAATTCGCATAAAAATTTAAAATTATAAAGACTATAATCATTAATATAAAATTAAAGATAAAGTGCATTTTAGGAACTAACTTAGTATCATAATACTCATCTTTTGTGATCCCCACATATTGTAAACCGTTCTCTGACTTTTGTTGAATATAAACATGAGAGGGTAATTGCGACCCTTCATCATTGATTTTTGTTTGGATTGGAATATAAGTTAAAAAAAATGATGAAAAAACTAATGATGCAGTCAAATAAAATTTATTTGCATGAAAAGTCACATTAACTCCATTTATACGAAAAATATATTTTCTCAAAAGAAATATTGAAGGAGTAATCAAGAAGTAAATAAAATAAGGATATATTAAATCTATAATCGATGGAAAATAATCCATTAAAACGAAAAATCTAAAAATATGCGATAAATAAAAAATAAATATAAAATATATCATGAGTTTAATTTCGGAGGAGTAAACAAAGTTTCCTGTAGCATTTTTTATTTTTTCGGGAGTGATCATATCCCATTTGAGACCTGCAGAGACATTTTGTTTTGAATAATCGACTGGTTTTGCAGTATTTGAAGTTATATTTGAAGAATTTAAATTTGAATTAACCGCAGGCAAAATAGATTGTTGAGTACTTTGTAGTGAAAAACCACAACTTGAACAAAATTTGGACCCTACTTGTGGTATTTTTACGCCACATTTTGGACAAAAATTAGGTTCATTTCCCAAATCTGTAGCGGACATATATCATGATAATGATTAATAAATATGAATTAATTGGATAGTATAAAGTTGATCTGTAAATTATAATGGAAATATTTTCGATTCCAAATTTATACTATAATTTAAAAAAATGCCTTCTAATTTTTAAAAAATAGAATATTAATAGTTATAATGAGTATGGATTTGTTTGATGACTCAGAGTATGAAAGAAGATTAAAAAATTTAAACAATATAGAAGTTGATCAATTAATTCTATTTAATAGACCCGATTTATTTTACTACTCTGGAACAGGACTTGATGGTGTTTTGTTTAAATCGGGTAAAGAGAATGTTAGATATATTAGAAGAAATATAGAATTAGGCAAGAATGAATCGAAAATTAAAACCGAATTTATGCCTTCATTTAGAACTTTTAGGGATATTGGTAAAAATAATAATATTGGAAAATTAGGATTAGAATTAGATATGTTACCATATAAAACGGTAAAATATCTCGAAAAAACTTTAAATCCAGTGAATATAGTTGATATCAGTGAGCAATTAAGAATTATAAGATCTGTGAAATCAGATAAAGAACAATATTATATGAAGATAGCTGCTAAACAAACTGATGAGTCTTTTGAGGATGTCGTGGATTTAATCAAACCAGGTATGACTGAACTTGAAATATCAGCTAAAATTGAATATTTTTTAAGAAGAGATGGTCATCCGGGATACATAAATGTTAGAATGTTTCAGCATAATCTAACGTCGTTATCATATGTTATGGCAGGCGATTCAACTGCATCATTGAATTCAGTATTTGGACCTGTATCGGGACAAGGTAATTGTAGATTACATAAAAACGGACCATCAAAAAGAAAAATAAAAAATAATGAAGTAGTATTAATTGATACTACTGGGGTTTATGAAGGATATACTGCAGATGAAACTAGATCAATATTTATTGGAAAACCTAAGGACAATTTATATCATGGGCTAGAAGTCGCAAAAGAAATACAAAAATATTGTGAGAAAAATATGATAGAAGGAAAAAAACCATCGGAATTATATATTGAATTAATTCAGATGGCTAATGAGTACGGTTTAAGTGAAAATTTTATGGGTTATAAACAAGATAGAGTTCCATTTATAGGCCATGGAATAGGATTAGAATTAGATGAATTTCCAATTATTACTGAAAAATATGAAAGAGAATTAAAAGAAGGAAATATAATTGCGGTTGAACCAAAATTTATATTTGATAATCCGAAATCAGGTGTTGGAATTGAGGACTCATACATAGTTCGAAAAGGGAAAGCTGAGAGGATAACAAAACATCCTTGGTAATAACAATTATTTACAAAATTTAGATTAATTATTTGAATTATTAAAATATTAATACTATATGTCCGACTTATTGGGAGCTTCATTAACTATATTATGGGTGAGCATATTCCTAGTATTTTCAGAATTATTAGCGAGAGTGGGAAAACTTTCGAAGGAAAATGCAAGAAAGTTAATACATATTGGGGTTGGAAATGTAGTTTTTTTTATCCCATTATTTGAGAATTTTATAATGGCAATTATTATACCTGCGACTTTTATTATTGGAAATTATTTTCTTTCTCCGTTATCTCCAATTTCTAAAATTAAATTAAAAAAATTTGAAGCAGGACACTCCTTAGGAACAATATTTTATCCGATAAGTTTAACAATTGTTATCTTTTTATTTTTTGATAATAATTGGAAAATAATAGCATGTTTTATGCCATTAGTTTATGGAGATGGTTTTGCAGCAGTATTTGGACCTAAATCTAAATCTGGAAGGTATATAATATTTGGAAATACAAAATCACTATTAGGGTCAGGTATAATCTCATTATTTTCGATAATTTCGGTATTTGGGGGGATACTTATGATGGAGGGGGACATTACATTAGCAATTTACGTGAGTTTGATAACAGGTATTATGACACCAATTATTGAAAACCTTTCTCCAAAGGGAACTGATAATTTATGTATTCCCATTATTTTAAGTATTTTATTTTTTGTAATTCCGGATGTGCAATTTTTGGATTTAGAAATAAAGATACTAATGTTCGGTATAGGAGCAATAATAGGATTATTAATTGCATTATTAGGATTTAAACTACATTTTTTAACTTTAGATGGGGCAATTTTTGGTTTTATTTTATCATTGTATATGCTAGGTATTGGAGGAGTTTCGATCGGGATACAATTGTTTCTTTTCTTTATTTTAGGAAGTTTAGCAACTAAATATATTGGTAAAAATGAAGACAAAATTCAATTTGAATTTGAAAAAGGTAGTGAAAAAAGAGATGGCTTACAAGCACTGGCTAAATCAGGATTACCTGCTATAGTGACGCTATTTGTGATAAAAGGTCCTTTTGAAATTTTATTCTACTTTATATCAGCCATAATTTGTTCATCTTTAGTAGATACCCTAGCGACAGAAATTGGGATAAAGTATGGGAAAAAAACATATCATATATTCAAACCAAGAAATCAAATGAAAGTTGGTGAAACAGGAGGAATATCAATTGAAGGTACCATAGGTGGGGCAATTTCAGGATTTATTTATTCAGTAATAGTTATGTTATCAAGTTACTTTGAGAATGCATTGTTATTTTTTAGTATTAAATTTATAATAATAATATCTGTTTCAGGTTTGTTTGGGATGTTATGTGACTCATTAATTGGTACCACTCTGCAGCGGAAAAATGAATGTACAAAATGTGGGAAAATTTTAGAAAATAAATATCATAATGACAATGAAACAGTACATGTGAGTGGAATTAAGTGGTTCTCAAATGATTTAACCAATTTTCTTGGAACCACTTTGGGAGGGATGAGCGCAATAATATTGTACTTAATTTTTTGAGTTGAATAATGTTACAAATTACTTAAGTACTTGTTATTTATAATTTTATTATAGCGATTTTAGATTGTAGCAGAAATTAAAGCAATACAAAATTGCAAATTTGTTTAGAGTGGAACTTCATGAAAGAAAAGATCATGGATGATGAAAATATTAATAATTATGATATTAGAACTGTAGAAAAAAAATGGCAGTCGCAATGGAATGAGAACAAAATATTTGAAGCAGATCCAGATCATAGACTGAAGTATTTTATCAATTTCCCATTTCCTTACATTAATGGCAGTCCTCATTTAGGACATGGATATTCATTGATGAAAGCAGAGGTTATGGCAAGATATCAAAAAATGTTGGGAAAAAATGTATTATTTCCATTCGGGTTCCATGCTACTGGTGAACCGATTGTTGGAACTTCCAAATTAGTGAAGAAAGGAGATAAAAATACATTGAATGCATTAAGTTTATCAGGCGTAGCTGAGAAGGATATATTAAAATTTGAAGACCCAGAATACATAATTAGTTACTTCAAATCAAAATGGATTAAAACATTAGAAAATTTGGGATTGGCGATTGACTGGAGAAGACAATTTGTTACGACTGAATTAACGCCTGTATTTTCAAAATTTGTGGAATGGCAGTATAGAAAACTGAAAAAAGACGGATATGTCGTACAAGGCTCTCATCCAGTAATATGGTGCCCCGCAGATCTTAATCCTACTGGAGATCATGACAGATTAGTGGGAGAAGGAGCAAGAGTAGTCGATTATATTTTATTAAAATTTTACTCTGAGAAATTAGATGCGTATTTATTACCCGCTACATTGAGACCTGAAACTATTTTTGGGGTAACGAATATATTTTTGAGTCCGAACTATGAATATGTTAAGGTAAAGATAGATAAGAAATGGTATATTGTTACCGAAAAAATATTATTAAAATTAAAAGATCAGAAGTTTAAAGTTGAAGATAGTGAGAATATTTCACATAAAGAGTTGTTTGGACAACCATTAACAAATCCTGCAAATGGAACAAATGTAATTATATTACCCGCATCATTTATCGATCCTGAGGCAGGAACGGGGGTAGTTATGTCAGTACCTGCACATGCACCTGTAGATTGGATTAATTTGATGAACTTGAAAGATAATGCAAAATCCATGATAGAATGGGGAATTAAAGAGGATGAAATATTAAACATTAAACCTATAGCAATGATTGATGTAGATGAGTATGGTGAATTTCCTGCTGAAGATGAATTAAAATCAAGGAATATTAACAATGTAGATGATATAGGAATAAAAGAAGCAACAAGAGTGATTTATAGAAAAGAAGCAAATTATGGCAAAATGAAAAAGATAAGCGGAAAATATGAGGGGATGAATGTTGAAAAAGCTAGAGAAATGATTACGAAAGATTTTATTGAAAATGATTTTGCGATAATATTAAAAGAACCAGCAGAAAAAGTCATTTGTAGATGTGGAACTCGCAATCATGTTAAATATTTAGAAAATCAATGGTTCTTGAAATTTTCAGATGAAGATTGGAAAAATAAAACTCATAAATTAATTGATGAAATGAATATTTATCCTGAGGATGCAAGAAAAGCGTTTCACAATACAGTGGATTGGTTGGAAAATAAAGCTTGTGCAAGAAGATCTGGATTGGGAACACCAATGCCATGGGATAAAGATTGGATAATTGAAACTTTGTCAGACTCTGTGATTTATATGGCATATTATATAATTTCAAAATATGTTAATAATGGAATGTTTGAGTTAAAACATGCAAAAGATGAGATATTTGATTATATTATGTTGGATAATATTGAATTAGAAGCTCCTGGAAAGTTTACCTCAGAAGATATTAAAATGATCGATGACATAAAAAATGAATTGGAATATTTTTATGGGTTTGATCTAAGAACATCTGGAAAAGATTTATTGAATAATCATTTGACTTTTATGTTAATGCATCATACTGCAATATTTCCTGAAAAATATTTACCTAAAGGAGTTGCTGTAAATGGTTATGTTGCAATTATTAAACCTGGAGAAGAAAAAGCTGAGAAAATGTCAAAATCAAAAGGGAATTTCAAAACAATTGATGATGTAATTAATGCCTTTGGGGTTGATGCGACAAGATTAGGATTTTTAATTGCAGGTGAAGGGTTCAAAGACGCCCAATTTTCATTAGCCGAAGCGGAGAGCTATCTTAAATGGATACAAAATATCTATGATTTAGCAATGGCTGAGATTGATGATAATGAGGAAAAATTAATCGATAAATGGTTATTTTCGAGGGTACAAAATAAAATTGCAGATACAAATGAGTATCTTTCCAATATGCAGACTCGATCTGCATTTCAATCATGTTATCATGAATTATTGCAAGATATCAAGTGGTATAATAAAAGAAGAGGTACAAAGGGACCTGCGTTTAAGTATGCTATAGAAACAATGATAAAAATGGCAGCCCCATTTATTCCACATGTTGTTGAGGAAATCTGGGAAAAATGGGGAAGAGAAGGATTTGCAAGTGAAAGTAAATATCCAAAAAAGGATGAGTCATTAATATCACAGAAAGCTGAAAATGCCGAAAAATATTTGAGTTCTTTAATAGATGATTTGAAAGGATTGTTAATGTTTTTCAAAGAAAGAGGTAATGAAGATCCATTAAAAGTTGAGATATATTTGGCACCATTATGGAAATATCATGTATATGATATTGCATTTGAGAGTGGATTAAAAAATTTAATAGGTGAAGTAATGAAAAATGATGAAATGCGAAAAATTGGAAAAGAAGTTCCGAAATACTGTCAACAATTAATGAAATCAGGTGCTCCGCCAGAAATTGAATGGAGTAGGGAGGAAGAGGAAGCTACTTTGTTAGAGGCTAAAATATATTTAGAGAAACAAATCAATTTGAGAATAGATGTGATTGAGGCTGAGCTGAAAGATAATAACAAAAGTAAAGCAGCGATACCAAGAAGACCAGGAATAAATTTTATTTATTAAATTAAAAATCTTCATTAAAAACCATTACACAACCATTTAATAAAAAAAGTCTAAAATTGATTGAGGAATCAGATGATCGATATTGAGAGTGTTCCATTAAAAAAATCGAAGGTATTGTTAAGAGTAGATTTTAATGTACCTATGTCAGGAGAACAGATCCTAGATGATAAAAGAATTTTGGCAGCACTTCCTACGATTAAATTTCTTATGGATAAACATGAGAAGATAGTGATATGTAGCCATTTTGGAAGGCCAAAGGGAAAAATTGATGACAATTTATCTTTAAAACCTATAAGAAATTACTTAGAACAATTATTAAAAATTAACATAGAATTTTTAGATATTTTTAGAAATAAATTAGATACAATATATGAAAAATATCATTCCTCGACTAATAAAATGTTCATGTTGGAAAATTTAAGGTATGATGAAGACGAGGAAAAAAACAACGATAAATTTTCAAAAATATTATCTCAATTCGGAGAAATTTACGTATCAGATGCTTTTGGTACATCCCATAGAAAACATTCATCTACTTATGGAGTAACTAATTATATTCCCGGTTATGCAGGATTTTTGATAAAATCAGAATATCAAATTATTTCAAATATTATGAATAATCCAGCAAATCCTTTGGTAGTAATCATAGGTGGTGCAAAAATATCCACTAAATTGGAATTAATAAAAAATTTTGTTGACAAAGCAGATACGATAATTTTAGGTGGGGGACTTGCAAACACATTTTTAACTGCATTAGGATATAATTTAGGAAATTCATTAATTGAGAATGATATGTTAAAGATAGCAAAAGAAATATTAGATGATTTGGAAAAATCAAAAACAAAACTAATATTGCCAAAGGATTTTAGAATTTCAAGGTCTTTTTCTGAAGATTGGATAGTAAATCAAAAAGCTAAAATTATAAAATTAAATGAATTTGGAAATGAAGGAATGGTTTTAGATATTGGGCCTGAAACTCAGAAAATTATTAAAAAAATTATTACTGAAGCTAATAGCATAATATGGAATGGCCCATTAGGAGTAATCGAAAAAGAACATTATAGCATAGGATCTAGATTTATAGCAAATGAAATAATTAATACAAATACGCCCACAATTATTGGTGGTGGCGAAACAGCTTACGTGATATCAATGATTACAGAAAAAATTCCTTCAAATATCCATGTTTCTACAGGTGGTGGTGCAACATTAGAATTATTATCAGGAAAGAACTTACCTGGATTAATTTGTCTCAATGGGAAAAAAAGGTAAGTTGTTTGATAAATGATTGATAGAAATAAGTTATTGGCAATAATTATTGGGATCATTTTATTATCAACTGCTGCAAGTTATTTTATTATAAATACTAATGAGTTAGAATTAGATAAAATAAAAATTGGAATTATAGATAGTGGTTGTGCTGTAAACCAAGCTTCATCGATAATTGAGTATTCGGTTTTTACAACTATGAATAATAATTACCCATATGATGATAGTTCGAAATATGATAATATAGGGCACGGAAGATATGTTTGTGAGATATTAATTAATGGAAGTCCAAATTCAATAATGTTTTCTGCAAAAATTGCTAATGCAGAGGGATTAATTACTTACCAAGGATTATTTGAAGCCATAAAATATATGGTTGAGGAGAAAGATGTAGATATCATTAATTTGTCTCTAGGTGGTGAATTTTTTATAAATACTGATTTGATGAATGCGTTTGAAAGTTATGCATCTGAAAAACTATTTATTGCAGCAGCAGGAAATAAAGGTAATATTGGGGCACATAATCGTGGATATGTTGATTGGCCTGCAGTTTTACCATGGGTCATAGGAGTAGGAGCCTCTGAAGATGGAAATGATAGATCAAGTTATTCTTCCTATGGAAAGAATTTAGAGGGAATTAATGTGGTAGAATATGTAAATAGTGGTAAAATTAATAATTTGGAAGGCACTTCTTTTGCAACACCTAAAATCACGGCAGTATTTGCAGAGGCATGGTATAAACTAAAAATTGAAGGATATGAGATTACACCTGAAAAACTAAATTACATTGTGAGTAAATCGACTGAATTTGAGAAATTTAGTAATGAAATTGGATGGGGGGTGCCTATATTAGAAAATATAGAATATGTCGATGGTGTAGCGATTGTTGGCGAGGATGAAATTGATGGCATGGATAGATTTATTGGAGAAAATTGGCAAAAAAATTGGAAAATTATTGGAAATATAGATGTTGAAAATTTTATTTTCGAAGGAAATGGATCTGAGATAGTAAGTCAATTTAATTTAATAAAGTATGACTGGGGCAAAATATTAGAAATTAATTTTTATTCAACTAATAATAGCGGTAAATTCATTTTATCAATAAACCATGAGGGAAATCGAGGCATAAATTATACATTTAATGTCAAAGATGAATTAATTGAGACCGAGGTATTGATTGATCATAGCCATAGTGTTAATGGTTATGCACATGAATATGGAGAATATTTTGAGATTGAAAAACAATTAAGGGATGAAGGAATATATGTAAAACAAACTTCAATAGAGGTTACAGAATTAGAGAATTATGACTTAATCATCATTCCTAATTTTGGAGAGACATATAAGTTTGATAAAATTTTCAATAGGACTTTTAAAGAGAATATTATGGATAAGTACACCAATTATGTTGATATGGGCGGAAAAATAATATTGCATACACCATCAAGTTATAATCTTGATAATAATAAATATGTGAACAGTATTAACAAATTGGGAGGAATAATTACCGAAAATACGATAAAATATTCAAATAATAAAATGATTTACGTGCAAAACCTTACAAGTATGAGTGAATTTGAAGGAGTAAAATCTATTGGGATTTATGGTCCTGAAATTTTACCTATAAATTCGACTCAAGAGAGTTTGGGATGGCAAATGATAACAAATAACAATATACGAAATTACTTTTCAATTGGAATTAAATGTAAAGTGGGTGACGGTTATGTATATATTTTGAGTGGTTCAAGTATGTTAATTAATGATAATTTTAAAAATTTAAATGATAACTATGACCAATTTATTTATAACGTTTTATCTACAATTTAAGTATTTGAGATATTTTGTGATGTGAGAATTTATGATTAAGAGTCCTATTAGTCGATCAGATTGGGCATCATTTGATTGGAAGGAAGCTCAAAACCAAGTGGGGTTATTGTTTAAGAAAAATGGATTTAAAATATTTCAAGAAAAAAAATTAGAAAATAATAAAAGAGCAGATATAATTGTTATCAAAGAAAATCCAACTATGGTTATTATAGGAGTGATAGAAGTTAAATGTTATCAAAAAATTAGTAGAAGTTTAGAAAAAAGTGCGATGAGACAGGCTTTGAATTACCTTGAAGATCAGTATACATTGTCTGAAAACAACTATAATTGGAGACGTAAAAATAAAAAATATTTTGCATGTGTTGTTTATACAAGAGATTATCCAACATCATTTTTACGACATACAATTAATAATTATGATCAATTTGATAAAATAAAAAATATTGAAAAAAATTCATTATATCTTTTCTATAGCACTCCAAACACAGTTATGGATAAATTAAAGAATTATATATATATAGAAAATAAACAACAAAGAATTGATGATTTTTTTGAAAACGAGGGACAAGACTAATCTTGAACACCAGTAATATGCTCGAGTACTGATTTTTCTAAAATAATGGGTGCTTCTGTTTTCATCATTGCAATCGCCTCATCTATTTTTCCTTCAGAATGTGAATGTATTTCTAAGATTTTATCTCCTTTTTTAATAGCATCACCCCTATCAACATGTAAAACTATTCCTGCCATTTTATCATTAGGAGCACCAGCTGCCCTGGCCATCATTCCAATATTATATGAATCTAAGGAATAAACAATATCATCTCGATCTGCAGTAATAGCATAGTTGTATGGAGCTTTTGGTATGGTTTTAGATGAAATTATAGAATCTCCACCTTGCGCCTCAACAATTTCTTTAAATTTTGAATAAGCTTTACCCGAGTCTAAAATATCTTCTGCAATTCTTTCTCCTTGACCACGATCTGCAAATCCTTTGTTTTCTAATATTAAACCTGCGATAGATAGAGCTTTTCGTTTGAGCAGTAAATCAGCAGCATTACCTTCTAAGGTATTAAGAACCTCGGTCATCTCCAAAGAAGGACCAATCATTGTACCAATTGGTTTGTCACCTGGTGAAATTATACATTCGACCTTAAGATCTATTTTATTACCTATAGCTGAGAAATCATAGGCCAATCTTCGTGCATCATCTCGAGATTCTAATTTTGAACCCTTTCCTGTAGGGAGATCAATTATTACAAAATCTGCACCTGCAGCTTTCTTTTTGGCTAATATAGAGGCAATCATCATTTCACGAGGATCGACCTTAATTTGTTTTACACTTGATAAGAATTTATCTGCAGTATCTCCTAAACCTACTGTTGCTCCGTTGACCATACATCCATTTGTTTTATTTACAATTTCTACTGCCTCATCAAAATCTAAATTTGGATTAGTCACAACTTCTAATGCATCTACAGTACCTGCAGGGCTAGTAATAGCTCTTGTAGATACTTTTGGTATTTTCAAGTCAATAGATGCGATAATTGGGACAATAATTGGAGTAATACGGTTTCCTGCAATTCCACCAATACTATGTTTGTCAACTACTTGTTTCCCTGGAAATTCCATTTTTTTTGAATAATTTAGAATTGACTTAGCTACAGATACAATTTCTTTTTCTTGCATTCCATTAATTTCAACTGCAGTTCCAAATGATGCTAAATGAGAATTTGTGAGCAATCCTGAGTTCAATGATTGAATAAATGTATCAATCTCAGTATCAGTTAGCGTTCTCTTTTGCATTTTTCGTCTAATAATTCTTGTTACACCTTCAACTCCTGCTGGTATAAAATTTAGAATTTGACCTTCTTTGATCGAATTTAATTTTAAGTTTTCATCTGAGATTGCCCCTAGTCCTTGTTCAATTACAGACGAAGTAATTAATCGGAATCCATATTTGCCATCTGATGTTTTAAGTAGAGTACCCGGCATTAAATCATTTTTTAAGGCAGTTTTTGGGTTAAGAACTATATAATTACTACTTACCCCTTCTAATTCATGAGTTATTATTTTAAATTCCATAAAAATTTCACTTTATTAGATTTACTAAGTAAGGAATTTTAAAAATTAATCCATAGATACCAAAAATATCTATGGATAATTGTATGATTGTTTATTTTTTTGCTTTACTCTAATATGTTCTATACTTTTTTGTTAAAGAGAGTATACCTAAAGGTATAGCCATCAATCCTAAAAAGCCAATTGCATCAAATCCAACAAAGCCTACTCCTTCAACAGTATTGGCCTGTTCTGTATTTACGTTAGTATTTACAGAAGCACCTACAGAGGAAGAGGCGGAAAATGAACTTGAAGCACCATTCTCATTAGCAGATTTTTGTGAGTCTCTTTGCGCTTGAGCACCAGCAGACAAACTTAACATGCTTTGAGCTTCTCCTACTTCGCTTTCAGTTCCAGTATCAACAGTGTTACCTAATGTACTATCACCAGCAATAGAGAAATAAGCCCATGCAGGCCAAATCAATCCTGAGTCACCTAATAATTTGAAGGTGAATGTATATGTCCGTTGTTCTCCTACATCCAATTGGATCTGTGAGTAATATACATATCCCCAATTATATTCTTCTAAAGTTCTTTCAAACTTGAGAGCAGAACTATCATCGGTGGAGGAAACTAATTCAAAACTAGTTAGATCATATGGTTGTGCAAAATATACAGTTGTATCGGCTTCACCAGTATTTTCTATTGTGTATGTTACCTCAAATTCTCCATCTTCATTTAACTCAGATACAGCTTTAGAGATATCTATTTTTGGTTCTTTAATTGTTGGAGTCAAATCTATACTACCTGCTGCTGGTAACAAGAGGGCACCAGTTAAAGTCGAAAATACGATATGATGTGCTTGACCAGCTGCTTGATATTCGTTTACTCCTAAATCTAAATAATCCCTTAATTCTTGAGAACCTTGCTCGAAATCACTGTCAAATTCGATATAAGCGAAAACTGGAGAATAGCCTACAAAACTATTTGCTTCACTTTCATGTTCTATTTGGAGAGATGAACCACTTTCTAATGTACCTACATCAATTGTTGTGATTTTTTCTCTTCTTTCAAACATCCATCCTTTTCCTAAAGTTGCATGATATAGATGTACCTTGACATTTTCTGCAGCAATATCACCTGAATTTTGTAAATCAACAGTAATAATTTTTGATTGCCCAGGATTATATACTTGCTTATCTAATGTTAAAGCAGCAGAAACAATTGCTTCATCATCAGCGATTTGAAGATTCTGACTATTTGACATACTGAAAAATGGATAGTCATTTGCATTTTCATAATATACAAATGCACCTCTTGAGACATATTGATCAGAATGATAACTATCTAACTCATCTAAACCAAATGAAACTGATGAGTCGAAAGCATATGATAACAATCGACCATCAAATTCATCTAATTCAAAGAAATATTGCATAACTCGGAACCAATTTTCTTCATAAGAAACAATGGTTGCATTTGGATAATCATTACCACCTGCGGCAGTGCTACCAATTTCATATTCTAAAAATTGGAAGGTATCAGATAGAACAGGTATATCATCTATTGAAAAACTTAACTGAATACTATCACCTGCTGCTAATTGGTCTACCTCTGAGGTTACATAATAATGGGTTTCAAGTTGATCTTCTGAAACTAGTGCTTCATAAGTTCCAAGGGAGAAATTACCATCTATGAAAGTGAATAGATCTTGTTCTAAATAATATGAGTCTATTGTTTCATCTAATGTAGATTGTAATATTGTTGGTAATGCTTCCATTAATTTTGTTTGTATATCTGCAATACTGGTTGCAGATGCTAATAATGGAGCTAATTGATTATCAACTAAATCACCTACTAACTGTGGGAAACCATTTGTTGAAGATACACTGACTGTAACAGTATCAGTTATACCACTACTTGTGAAATCTCCTTGGAATAGTGTAAGTGAGTCAGTATCATTCCAATTTGCAACTCCATTACCGTTTGAATAGTTATACCACCCAGAAAAGTCTAAAAAGGTATGAGTTAAAACATCACCAAGTAAACCACTATTCACATTAATTGATAAATCAACATTCCAATCGGTATCCAAATAATAATCTGGATTAATTACTAAAATTGAAGAATTCTCTTCTAAGAATTTACCAAAATCAGGGCCTAGAGGTAAAGCAACAAATAAATCTTCTGCTACTTCGGTACCTATATTTGTGATATCAAATACGGCCTCCATGACACCTTCTGTGTTTAATTTAGTTTGATTAATGGTAAATTTATTTTGAATATTTGGGAAAGTATTGTCTTGTTTTAATTTAAATGACATTACTAAATCATCTTGAGCACCAATAGAGAAATAATCTACAGGATTTCTTAAATCCCACTCAGCAATTCCAGTAACATGTGGTAATGGATTTGATGTTTGTGGTGAAATTCCATTCATTATAGGCTCAATAGGATAAGGCACTGTAAAAGTCACTCTAGTTAATGACTCTTCGCTATCAGTGTTAGGAGTCATTGGTCCACCAAATATATTATTTGAAGACATAGTATAATGCGAATTATCTTCGAATTGTAATCCATCATCATCAACCCAACCTGCGCCAAACTGCACTACTTTTTCTCCGATTAACGTCCTTGCACCAAAACCAGACCAATATACTGGATTAGTAACAATTAATTCAGAATTTAAAACTGAAGCTAATGAATTTGTACCTGCTAAAGTATCAACATTTTCTGCAACAGCAGAGTGCAATTCTGATGTATCAGAACCATTTGCCCAAAACATATAGGTATTTGATGTAATATCAAAACTTTGCAAATCAAAAACAACACCATAAAGGGAATTTAAAGCTTCTGCAGCTGCAAAAGCTGAATTCAAAGCTGCAGCACTTGACATTGATGCACCATACGCTAAATGCAATGAAAGACCATCTGCAGCGTAAACTGGAGATGGTGCTCTTTGTAAATGTTCACTAAAGTTAGATTGATGAATAGATGCTACGAACCAAGAATTTGCAGTTGAGAAAGAAGGATTTTTTACTTCATCAGGTAGATTAGAACCGTCAGATCCTCCAAACGTAAATATTGAAGCATAAACTGAAGAACCAATCCCTGCTACTACATTTGCTAATTCTACATTTGGTTCAGCATTATAATTATCAAGCTGAATGTTATATACATCACTAGGGATTGCAACTGCTGGAGATGTTATCAATAAAACAATTGAAAAGATCGCAGAAATTGTAACACCAAGTGAAAGATTATTTATTAATTTCATTTGAGTAAACCTCTTAGAATTAATCTATATTAAGCATTCAAGTTTATAAATAGTTGTGTATTAAGATGACAAATTTTTATTTTAGATGAATTTGTTATGAAAAATAAAAACATATTATAAGTCATAAGTCATGTATTTTTGAGCGATATTGATTGCAAATTCGATATCAATAGTTTTTGATTGATATAAGCTAAATAATATTCCTGCAAAAAAAGCATCTCCTGCACCGACAAAAGTTTGAATATTATCAAGTTTTGGAACATCATAATTGAATGTATTACTCATTGTTTTGTAAATTACTTCCTCAGCAGAATGAGTAATTTTAGTCGGAAAAGCCAACTTTTGATATTCATAATACTCATGATTATTATTAATTAAAATAGGATAAATATCGTCTTTATTGCTTTGTGAGATATTTGCAAGTAATTCAATTAATTGAGGTCTATTTGGATGAAATTTTATGGATCCTGGGTCTAATATTATTGGCTTGATGAGATTTTGTTCATTTATTGCATTTGATATTAAAGATGATTTTGATAGATTTTTGATATCTTCAAATTCCCATCCACATGAGGAAAGCCATAAGCATGATAACCATTCTAATGAAGTGTGATTTAATCCCAAATTTAGTAAACATTGTATATGCGAGTCTGTCCAATATTGATATACCTTCTTTGTAAAATGATCAACATTTAATGTTGATGAGGAGTCATTGAATTGGATTTCTCCTTTATTCCAATTTATAGCCACCGTTTCGTTAATTTGATTATGAAGCTTATATTGTACCTTTAATTTTCGTTTACCTAATAATGAATCAAATTCATCATTAGATGGAATTATGAGATTATGTGATAATTGTAATTTTTTAAGAGTATAAGATATATTTACAGAATTTCCTCCTGCAGTCTTATTAATTTTTGAACTACGGTGGTGATCTCCTGGTTCGGGTAGGGTATCAATAAGTAATCCAGATGAGTTTTGGGCTCTGACAATAGTATCTATGAAGGAAGGGTCAAATCCGATATTTAGCATAGTAAAGGATATATTTTTTAGAATTTATTGGTATTGGGTTAACAATCACATATTCATATTCATTTCATAAATATTGACCAATATTTTGTTCTAAATCTTTATCAATTTTGATTTGATGTTGAGAGGAGTCGGACATGTTTCTTAATGAGATAACATTATTTTCGATATCTTTAGGACCAATTAAAATACATAGTTTGGCATTATTTAGATCTGCAAACTCAAAATGCCGGGATAGTTTCCAATCAAAAGGATTGACTAATAGCTTGAATTTTGACCTTAACCTTGTTGCCAATTGAATGCTAGCAGGTATGGAGGTTGCTTTAATAGGTGCGATATAGATACCAACTGAATTTTTTTCAATATCTCTGAATAAATTATTTATCTCCATGAGTTCTTTTACTACAAGATCACCCATACCGAAACCAACCCCTGTTAATGGGGACCCTCCAATTGATGTGACTAAATCATCATATCGTCCTCCTCCTAAGATTGCGCGTACGATTTGCCCTGTTGCATCAAATGCCTCAAATACAATACCTGTATAATAATCAAGACCCCTTGCTAAAGAATTATCAAATATCACATGGGACAGAACATCATGAGCGTTCAAAAAATCCTTAATTTGAATAAGTTCATTAAAAGAATTTAAACATGTTTCGGGTAGGTCTAAATTTTGAATTTTTTCAAAGTAATGATTTGAGTCACCTTTAATTGAAGTAAATTTATAAATTTTTTCAGCTCCAATTTTATCAATACCTGATGCCATTAATTTTTCGATCATGACAGTTTCCTCGATATTTTCAATTTGGTCTATCATATTTTTTAGTTCATTTGTGATTTTTTCCATTAATTTATCTTTATATTGACCAGAAGAATTGTGAATACGTCTAATTAATAAAGAGGATTTTAATGCATCCTGTCGAGAATAACCTAATTCTTCTAATTTTTGAGTTATAAAATCTTGCACTAAAGATGATTTCTTGTCGATGATAGGTATAATAGTTGAAGCATGGACATTAGTATTGCTTTCAATGTAATTTGCAAGTAATTCTCTGTGATTTATCAACAAATTAAACGATTTATTTTGAAAACCTAATTTTCGTAATATATCAATAGCTAAAGAAATTACCTCTGCGTCTGCAGATATGCTATCTTCACCTAAAATATCTACATTTAGCTGAAAAAATTCTCTAACTCTACCTTTTTGTGGAGTTTCATCTCTAAATAACCGAGGAATAGAAAACCATCTAATTGGTTTTTTAAACCTTTGCTGTTCTTTTGCCAACATTCTTGCTAAAGTAGGAGTTTGTTCTGGTCTCAATAGAAGTGAATTATCATATCGATCCTTCAGTTTGAAAATTTCTTTCATGAGCTCGGTACCAGATTTAGCTTCGATTAATTTTTGTTTTTCAATGGATGGCCCTTCATACTCATTGTAACCATATGAAATTGAAACTTGCCTCATGGTATCTAAAATATGCAAAATTTTATTGAATTCAGCAGGATAATAATCTCTCAAACCTGGAAGATTTTGTAAAAGATTTGAGTCGCTCATATTTTTTATATATATTACCTCTTTATATTGGTATTTACTCAATAACAAACATTGATTAATTATATAATATGCAAATTATGCGATTATTAAGAAGTATATCAATTTCATATATAATAAATTAAGATTATAATATCATATAATTGAAAATTATAAAAACGGTTTAAACATAGAAAAGTTAGGTCAAGTTTGGAGAGATTGAGAGATTATGATTGTATTAGAGGTAACAAATATGGTAAGATTTCTTCTAATATTATTATTACCTATAATTTTACTTTCATTTGCATTTTATCTTAAGAGTAAAAATTTAGAAAATTGGATAGTGAGAAAATATATCCATACCACAGGTTTATTTGTTATAGGCGTAGTTTGTTCAGTATTAGAGTCACTTGGAGAAATATTATTGGCAATTATTATAATTGCGAGTTCGCTAATCATTTTATCATTGCCCCCAATGCAAATTTTACAAAAAATTACTAATATGGGTACAAGAGATGGTGAGAGTCAATTATTACTATTAATGAATGGTTTTGTGACAAGTGGAGTTGCGGTTATTTTGTTAATTGTATTTTTTGATCATAAATGGATTTTCTTTGGATCTTTATTATCGGTTGCTTTTGGTGATGGATTAGGAGAATTTATTGGTAAACCCTTTGGAAGACACAAATATATAATATTTAGCCAAAAATCTGTAGAGGGAAGTTTAGGAGTTTTGATAGGATGTATATTTGGAGGCCTATTAGCGACAATTACATTATATCAATTTAATTTTGAAATTTTTATGATAGTTATTTTTGCATCAATTGTTGCAACTATAATAGAAGGATTATCTGCATTATTTATTGATAATATATTAATGCCATTTAGCTATGGTTTTATTCTTTGGTATTATTTAGTCTAAGAATATGAAACGTGTATTTATTTTTTCGGTATATTCTATATTAAACGAATATCACTTCAAAAATAATATAATAAGGTAATTTATAATTGTAATAGAGTGTCTAGTCAAGTTCAAGGAATACAAAATTTTAACAAAATGGAAGATAAAGATAAAGTATATTTGATCAAATTATTTGTAATAATAATGGGTGCGATTTTATCTGGAATAATTACCGGACTGACATATAATGGAGAGGGCAATACATGGGTAATTGGATTTGGAATATTTATATTATTAGAAATTCTTATTTCTTATTTCTTAAAAACGAAATATGACTTAGGTGAAATGACAAATTCTCAAGTTTTTCGTATTGGAATTGTAATAGGCCTATTAACATACATATTCCTTTGGACTGTGATTTTCAATTTTATCGTGACAGGGTAATTTATAATTATATAATGATTATGGAGAAATTATATGTATTTATTAGGACATATTGGATCAGCTCTAATATGTTACATCATGATATCTTATATTTTTAAAAATGATAATTGGGATCATAAAAGAAATCAGATCTTAATTTCTATCGGAGTAATACTACCTGATCTACTTGATAAACCGATAGGGGCATTGATTTTTGGAATAGGTAGATGGATAGGTCATTCGATATTATTTCAATTAAGCTTTTACCTAATAGTAAAAATTGTAGTGCAGAAATATAAACCTGGTTTTTATGAAAAATATGATATTGAAATATTACTTACAGGGGCAATAATCCATTTAATTGGTGATTTGCCAGGTTTACCAATAGAAACAATTTTTTGGCCCATGTTGGGAGGATTTGAGATTTCAGGCAATAGCTCATTTTTATTGGGATATCAAAATATAGAAACAATAATTACCGAAATAGGAGGAGTTTTGGTCATTACAATTTTAGGATTAACACAAAAATGGAGAATAAATAGTTGGAAAATAGTATTTGCATTAATTGCATTTTATGAATTACTTTTTTTAATAGTATACTTTCTTCTAGTAGGTACTTAATTAGAAGGATTATGATGAAATATGATCAGTTACTATTTTTTGACCTAACTGATTTAATTTTTCATTTTTGTCTTTATCATTATGCTCTGAAAAAACTCGGATATAATTTTCAGTTCCTGAGGGTCTAATAAGTAGCCATGAATTGTCAGAAAAGTTGATACGTAGCCCATCCATTGTTATTAATTCAAATTTATCATTAATATAATTAGAAATACTATTTTTTATATCATTCATGATGTTTTCACTATTTTTTCGATCACAATTTATTTTTGTCTTAAGACTATATAATTTAGGCATCTCAGAAACTATTGAACTTAATTTTTTATTTTGTTCAGATAGAAATGATGTCAATTCAATTACAGAAATTAGTGAGTCGGGGTAGACATAATCATTACCAAAAAAATATTTCCCTGTTTCTTCAAATCCAAACTGAGAATTTATTTCTCGCATTTTACTAACAATTGAAGGAGGACCAACTTTACAATACTCTATTTTACCACCCAATTCATCTGCGATTATATTTATGATAGCAGAGGTATTAATGGGAACTACTATTGTTTGTGATGGATGCTTTTTCCAAAAATTAATGGCTAAAACTGCACCTATATAATCTCCAGTTAATATTTCACCTTTATCAGTGATAAATATAACTCGATCACCATCCATGTCAGTTGCAATACCTAAATCTAATTTATTTATTTGTAAAAAGCGATTTGTGTCAATTAAATTTTTAGGCGTGGGTTCTGATAAACGGCCTGGAAAAGTATCATCCATTTCATAATTGATTGACTTGAAGTTTGAGTACAATTGAGTGATAACATCCAAAAAATACAATCCCATAGGTCCATGTGCAGTATCAATTACCACGGACCACGATAGAGGAGAGAGTTTCTTGGATTGTATATAATTGGCAATATGATTTTTATAATTTTTAATCATCTCTTGATTATAGTTAACAACACCTAATTCACTCCATGGAACTATGGATGAGGGTGGTTCTTCTAATATGCCTTTAAAATAATTACCTGTTTCATCAAATAATATAATTCCATTGTCATCTTTTGGTAAATGAGATCCGGTAACCATGATGCCTGCATCTGATTTTGAATTTAGAATAGAGAATATTAGTAAGGGAGTTGGAATTGGGTCAGAAAATGTAGTAACATTGATACCTGATGATGTAAGTGCTGCAATTATGACATTGGCAATTGAAATTGAATTACGTCTGTTATCAAATCCTACATAAACATTATGTGAGCTATTTTTATCATCAATTAACCAATTAGCTACAGCTCGTCCTACTCTTAGTGCAAGTTCAGGTGATATTTCTAAATTTGATTTTCCTCTTATTCCCGAAGTTGCAAAGTAAAGACCATCTTGATCACGCACAAATTAGCATATTACTTTTCATTGATAATGATACTGATGGTTTAATGATAAAAATCATATAAATTAGATTTGTATGATGTCAGTTAAATCATTGAGATATTCTCTTTCGATTATATCATAATTTTGCTGATTTAGTGCTTCAATAGTGATCCTTACCTTGGGAGAAGTATTAGATGCTCTGACTAAGATTCGACCATTATCATTCGTTAAAGCCACCCCATCTAATGTATTCAAATATCCATCTTTGTTATCAAGATATTGTATTACATCCTTTATGCGTTGAAATTTATATTTATCATCACATTTTAAGTCATAACGTTTCTTTATACTTGGAGGATATCTTTCTAATAATTTTGAAAGTGGTAAATTAAAATATTCCAATGCATTTACTAACATCAAGGGTAGAATTAATGCATCATCAAATAAGAATACATTAGGATAAATTGCATGTCCTGATGACTCAATACCCCATATTGCATTTTGATTTTTCGCCTCTAATGATAAAAATGAATGACCTACTTTTATTCTTGAGGGATTAGCACCTATTGATTTTAAATAATCCTCCATTGATAGAGAACATTCCATATTGATCAAAATATTTTTTTCGGACTGTGTTTGTATAAGATATTCTGAGATGATTAATCCATAAATATCAGATGAAATAACAATACCATTTTCATCAGTAAAAACACAACGATCTCCATCTCCATCAAAACCAGCTCCAAACAAGACATTTGAGTCTTTTACGAAAGTTGATAATTGACTTAATGATTCTTCAGTAGGTTCAGAGGTTCTATTTGGAAAATTATGATCAGGTTCTGAGAAAATATGTGATACATCAAAACCAAGTTCTTCATATAATTCGGGTATAACCAATGAAGTTGCACCATTGCCACAATCAATTGCAATATTATAATTTTTTTGAAAATTAAATTTTGTTTTCAGGTATGAAACATAATCTGAATATGGATCAATTATTTTGTAGGAACCCAAATTGAATACATCCGTTTGTTCAAAAAGATTTTTTTTATAAATTTGATATAACTCTTCATTTTCTTCTGGTGAAAAACCAATGCCCTCACCCCAATAAAATTTGATCCCATTCCAATCTGGGGGCAAGTGTGATGCCGTAATGAAAGCAGATGCAATGTAATTTTTGTTGAAAGAGTTAAATAATGTGATCCCTAATGGAGACTCTTTGACTAATTCACAATTAACTCCGGTGGTAAGTATGCCAGATAAGAATGCATGTTGAAGAATATTGGTTGATGCTCTAATGTCACCCCCTAATGTGATTGTAATACCATTTTTTTGTTTCATATATGTACCAAATGCAATCCCTATTTTTTGCATAATAGAAACATCTAAGTCTTTATTGAATATCCCTCTTACATCGTAAGCACGGAAAATGTGATCATGTGATGCAGCCATATTATAATTCTATATGTTTATTCTATCCTAAAAAATATGAGATGTATATCCATTAATTTCCCAAGTAGAATTATATCAATTATAAAACATGAGATGAATTTTATGATTAAATTAAATATTGAATGATATGTTAACGTCACATTCATATCACTTTTAATAAAGGGATTTTTTAGTGTAATTAGGAAAAGAATATGCCAGTAGCAAATCCTGAACACAGATTAATTGCAAGATCAGTACTTACAGAAGTCTGGGTATGTAGAAAATGTTATGCGAGAAATCCAAAAAATGCAAGAAGATGTAGAAAGAAAAGATGCAGATCTACTAATTTGAGACCTAAAAGAAAAGACTAAACCGTAATTTAATGTTTTAATAAAAAATGTATAATTATGAGTAATATATTCTAAATTTATCTTATCGAGGACTTTCTGAGATTAATTATCAATGATGAAAAGTGCAAAATAAGATGATGCAGGTATATGATTATGATGCAATTTGGGCGGCTTCAATGAAATTGTATTATTTATGAATTGAAGTTAAATCATTATCATGTACCATTAATTTTTGAATTACAGTGAATTGTATAATCTTAAAAAATGGAATGTAAAGTTAAGCTTTTTTAATACTCAAATTATAATCAAATTATAATACTCAATTTGATAGTTTATTTTTTAAAAATAAGTAAATCATTGGAGTATTAGGAAGTAATTTCAAAATGGGAAATGTAAAATATAGTGATGAAAGCATCAAATATTTATTGAAAGCCCGTATTGAGATTGACGGCGTAGTAGACAAATCGGACATAGTTGGTGCCTTGTTTGGACAAACTGAGGGACTATTAGATCAAGATATGGAATTAAAACACCTACAAAGAACAGGTCGGATTGGTCGAATTGATTTAAACGTCACAAATGTTTCAGGAGCTACTAAGGGGACTTTAGAAATACCCTCGAGCTTAAACAAAATTGAGACTGCAATTATTGCTGCAACTATTGAATCGGTTGACCGAGTCGGTGCTTGTGGATGCAGTATTATTTTAGATAACATTGTTGATGTAAGAAAATACAAGTTAGAAAGTATCACAAAAAGAGCCGCTGAAATCATGAAAAAATGGAATATTGAAGACCAAAATGATGGAATGAATATTTCAAAAATCGTTGAAAAAGAAGCTAAAAGAGGTAGAATTGTATCATTTGGATATGAGAAACTCTCAGCTGGTCAAGGTGTATATCATAGTGATCAATTAATTCTCGTTGAAGGTAGAGCAGATGTTGCCAACCTTTTAAAAATGGGAATTGAAAATACTATAGCATTAGGAGGAACTAATGTGCCAGATACAGTGATTAATTTATGTAAAAATAGAGAGGTCACTGCTTTATTAGATGGAGATAGAGGCGGAGATATGATACTAAAAGAACTTTTACTAAACACTCAAATAGAGTTTGTTGCAAGGGCTCCGAAAGGTTTTGAAATAGAACATCTTTCTATGAAGAAAATAACTAAAGCTCTTGAAAATAAAGTAGAAGTAATAGATTCTGATTTTATTTCAGAGAGATATTCAGTTGTTGATTTCTTGAGAAAGAATAATCGATGGAAATATCTTGATAAAGCCAGAGATCGTGATGATCGCAGAGAAGATGATCGCCACTCAAAATATGACCGAAGAAGTAGAGATTTCAAAAAGTCAAGATTTAGAGAAAGATCTGATAGAAAACTTAGAACTCGAGATAAAAGAGATAGAAAATCAAATTTTCGAGAAAGAGGAAGAGATAAACGATCTGATCGCAGAACAAAACGTCATAATATGATTGAAGTTCCTGAGGAAATCAAAAATATTATTGATGGTGTTAAACAAACAATGTCTGCAGTATTTATGGATGAAAATCATGGCACACAGTTGACAGTTTCTACTGAGAATGTATTTGAAGAATTGAATAATTATGAAAATCAAATTGCAACATTAGTAGTTGATGGAGTAATATCTAATAGATTACTAAATTTAGCAAATCAAAAGTCAATAAAACTAATTGCTGGAGCAAAGATTGGAGAAATAGATCATACGCCAAAAAATATACAATACGTAACTTTCAATAGAGTAAAATAATCTTAACTAATTCATTAAAAATATAAATAATCTTAATTACAAACAATCTTTTAATTAGATTATATTATCTGAGAAAAATGGAGTCTTAAGAATTTGATAAAGAAAATTGGTATGAATTTAAAATATAAATTTATTTCTTTATCATTAATCTTATTTTTGATAGTCCATCTGATGGGTTTTTTATCGGAACTTAACAGTAGAATTGTAATTCAATTTTATACAATAATAATAATTCAATTTTTAATTGAAATTTTCATTATTTTTCAGTCAAGTATTTTTTTATGGACCATATCAAATTATAATAATTATGAAGATCCTAAATTGGCAGATCAAATTGATGATTATCCTGAAATTGATGTTATGATTGCAATCAGATACGTTGAGCCAGAAATATTAAAAAAAACTCTGGTGGGATTTAATAATACAAACTATCCAAATGAAAAATTAAATATTTATTTAGCAGATGATACTCCTGATGATAAATTATCAAATATTTACAAAGAATTAGCTGTAGAATATAGTGCAAATTATTATTATAACCCTTTAAACAAAATGTATAAAGCAGGAATTTTGAATTTATTATTAAATGAAACTAATTCTGAATATGTAGCGTTTTTTGATTATGATCACATACCAAAACCTGACATTTTAGAAAAAATGATTAAAGTTTTAATACAAAACCCAAATAAATCATTCGTCCAAGCAAAGAAACAATTTGGAAATTACAATAAATATTATATGAATTGGGCGTCTTTGTTGTATATAATCTACTTTGAAATATTACAGAAAATTAAACAAAATACCGGTACGGTTATGTTTGCGGGTTCAACTGCATGTTTTAGAAGAGAGGCTATTGAAAGTGTAGGTGGATTTCCCGAAAATACATTCACAGAAGATGTAGCATTGGCAACTAAATTGTTGGTAAATGGTCGCAGTGGATTGTTTGTTAATTTTTATGGTTCATATGGCACAGTCCCAAATACATTTGAAGAACATATTTCTCAATTATGGCGATGGAGCCATGGAGGAGCTCAAGTATTAAAGACACAATGGATGAGTGTGATTAAAAGTAAAAAATTGAATTTAGGTCAGAAATTAAATATACTTTCATTATTTGCCATAACACCATCAATATTTATGTATTATATCTATTCATTTTCATTTATCCCATTATTTTTAGAGAGGATAGATCCTCCAAGAATGACTATTTTTGGATTTTCATCATTAATTCTGATTCCGATTATACCAACGATAGTCTATTTAGCATTAATAAATTTGACTTTGATCGAGAAAAATGATGAATTGACCAGGAGTCGTATTTATATCTTAGTAAAATATTTGATAATAGGTTTATCAACAATAATTTTAATTTGTAAAGGTACAATATTGGGATTAATTGGACTAAGAGGCCCTAATTCATCAAAAGGAGATTGGAATTATAAGGAGAACACATATTTAATATCGATCATTTCATGTATTGTAGGAGTTTTATTAATCGTATTTAGTTTAAACATTATATTAGATGGGATATATTCTGCACTTATGCTATTCATTGTTGGTTTTAGTTTATTACCTGTCTTGCCAATAGTAATATATCAAAATATTATGAGAGCAAAAGCTATTGATTTTTGATAATTTGTAATCCAATTTCTTTAGTAATTTTAGGAGGAATTGCTTCACCAATAATATCAAAAATTTGTTCAATTGATCCTACATAACTATAATCATCCGGAAAGGTCATCAATCGTCCTTGTTCAAATACAGTTAATAAACGATCAAAGAATGGATGAATGAAACGAGATTTTCCCATAACCACTGGAGCAGTGTCATTTGATTTTAATCGAATATAATTTTGATAATCTTGCTTTGCACCATAAAAAAAAACAAGTCCTTCTCCTGGTTTTTGTGTAATCATATCTTTTTCATATTTATGAGGGATCGGTATAAAATCATGATTTTTCAAATTATTTGGATATTTTGGATCTGGGAGATTACCTATGGCATCATTAACGCTAAGATATTTCATTTTTGGAGTAGTTAATTTTATATTAGAAATTATGACTCTAGTTCTATTTGATGGTACTCCCCAATCTTTAGCATGAACTATGTTGAAATATGGATTACCAAGGCCAAGATCAATAATTTGTTCTCTTAAGATCTGTTTATTTTCTCCTTCAATCATTCCTTTTACATTTTCAAGTATCCAAAATTCAGGATCTATATTTGAAATTAATCTTAATGCATGAAGAGTTAAACGACCTGTTTCGTCATCAAAAAGACGATTATATGTATTCTTTATTCTTTTATGATTTGTAGGTGTGAATGGTTCACATGGGGGGGATGAGGTGACCAAAGTAGGCCTCTTTTTAAATTCTTGAAGTATTACTTCTGACCTTAATGTAGAGATATCTCTTTGATGTGCAATATTACCGAAATTTGCATTAAATGTTTGAGTTGTATGCCATTTATTGTCAATCGCATATTTTGTTTCAAAACCAGCTTGATGGAAACCTGATGAACTACCTCCACCTCCACAAAAAAGATCAACCATTTCCATAATATGTTTTATAATTTAGAAGTTATTAAATTGTTATGAATATTTTGTAATATAGTTTTAAGGATAAGATTATGAATTGGGCTATGTGATATTAATATACACAAAATCATTTTCTATTACTGTTTGATATATTTCTATATTTTCTGTCGCTGGAGGATTTAATGCATCACCTGACTCTATGTTAAATATAGATGTATGTAGTGTGCATGTAACAAAACCATCAGCATAATGACCTTTTGTTAAATCAAAATATTTATGTGAACAAATTCTTGAAGTGACATGATATTGACCATCTATTATGGTACCCATTAGTTCTATACCTTCTACATTAAAAGAAGTTAATTCATTTTCTTTAAAATCAGATATATTTCCTACTTTAACTAACTCAGTCATATGAATCACAGGGATAAATCCCATTTTAAGTTTAAACTATCTCTTAAAATTTCTATCGAATTAATATCATTAAATAGTTTAAAGACGTATTCAAAATAACCTTTGATTAGCATCTCTCTTGCTTCTTTTTCATTGACCCCTCTAGCCTTTAAGTAAAACACTAATTCTTCATTCAAAGGCTCCACTGATGCAGCATGAGCTGCAGCAACTTCATTTTGATCTATCTGAAGAGCGGGTATAGAATTGACTTTACCTTGTCCAACTGTCATACCGGCAGTGGTAAGCCATGAGTCAGCATCATAACCTGATTCAGGTATGACAATTAAACCCCTTAATACAGCTTCGGATTTGTCCATCATGACTTGTCTTGCATGAGTTTGACCGATTGTAGATTTTGCAGTATGTTTTAATTCACTTTTTACATCAAATCGTTGTTTATTTTGTCCAAACATGGTGAATAGATCATATCCTTCAGCATTATCACCAATAAGATCAATAAAACTATTTTGACGAGATAAATGTCCACCTTGTAGATGTGATAAATTACGATATACACCATAACGATTAATTTCGGAGTACTTTGATAATAAAAATACAGCAGAAGGATTGAAATCTTGTAATTGAAATGATTTCACCCTTGCATTATCACCAACAATTACAGTTTCAATAATAGAGTATAGTTTTGCATTATTATCACTGGAATTATCATTATAAATATTATAATAAGTCGCTTGAGAGCCGTCTTCAAAAATTGCGATAAATTCTCCAAAATTTGCGGTTGTAGAGTTATTAATCTGAGTAATTTTTCCTATGATTTCAGTAATTATTACATTTTTGGGAACATACAACACAATTATATTAACAGCAAAAGCTCTTGATAAAGATCCTAATTTATCGAATTTACTTGTTGACTTGTCAACCATTGAGATTATTTTTTTGGCTTTTACTTCATCAATTTTGATTAAATTATGAAGAGTATCAAAAAATACACCTAGTTTTTGTAGATCTTCGGGTAATGAAGATTGAAGTGTATTAGTAGTCTCAACCATAAATGGTTTTAAATTTTGCTCATAGGTTTTAAGAAGTTCATGATTTCCTTCTCCATTATATTTCCAATTATGTGTTAGGGATTTAGGATTAAAATCTTTAAATGTAGTATATTTATAAAATAAATGATCTTTGTCATATGGTAATTCTTGATATGTATGATAAGCATTTTTTCTTCTTTCAAGAAGCCATTTTGGTTCATTTAATGATTGTGAAAGCTCGATCAACTTGTCCATATTGGTATAATTGGTATCAAATAATTCTACGTTCGACATGTATATTTTCATTCAATATTATTGATTTTTATAAATAAGGATAGGTGTAAAATTATATGGTACTCTTTGAGTCAATTGAATGAAAATATATTGCTAATTTGAAAAAATGATCCCGGCCGGAATTGAACCGGCGATCTCCTGCGTGTGAGGCAGGCGTCATAGCCCCTAGACCACGAGATCATAAGACAAATATGAATTCAATTAGTTTGATGTAAAAGTAAAAAATTATTTTTTATTGAATAGATTTTTTATTGTATCAAATGAAAAATTTTCAGATAATTTAGGGCCCCATACCCATGATGTGATCAATGCAATAAATACAATAAAGAAAATGAAAACTCCAAATGATGATGCAGAGTCATCTTCTAAACCAGAATTGAATGTTAATGTGAGGACTCCAGTTTGTGAAACTTGGTTCCCAGCAAAATCTGTGATTATTAACTCATATTGATATACACCACTAGTTTTATACCTATATTCTATTGAATTTTGATTTGTTACCTCTATGCTTTGGCCATTACCTAAGTCAAGAATTGCTAAGAATACACCAGAATTTTCATCAGAGAATGTAAAATTAAAATTAACCAAACCATCATTTGAATTTATTTCATCGGGTGCTTTTAATTTTTGTATACTTGGTGCAGTTTGATCTACATAAACAATGAATGTACTATTTACATTAAATTCTTTATCTGTTATTGCCTCAATGGTGACGTTGAATTGTCCTTGATTATCAAATACAACATTTTGTATTAAATCAATATCTTGAAGAGATCCATTTACGGGTGAAAAGTTTGTGTTAATTGTATTACTGTCCTGTGCATCAATTGTGACTGAGGTAATATTACCTTTTGGAACATTAGCTGTTACAGTAAATGTTATCGTATCATTAGATGAATAGATTGAATTACCTGATATGTAACTATTTGCGTGATTAGGATTAATATCGATATCTATTGAGGGGGACCCATCACCTACCTCAACAGATTTTTTATCTAATCCTGAGATAGTACGAGTAAGATTTACAAGAGTATCAGTGGTGTAAAATACACTTTCCCAATTAATAGTTGTTCCTGGTTCATAATCTAATAATGTGATTAAACCGGTACTATTTGCGCCATCTACAATTAATGTGAAATTTTCATTTTCAGAAGATCCTTCATTTATGTTGTAATTTATTCCTAAAGCATCGCCTGCCTTAAATGAAAATAATGAACCAGTTAGGTTAACTAATTCTGTTTGTACATAAAAATCATCTTGCGATTCAGTGGTGTAGTATTGTTGAGTAGTTAATAGGTTCAATGGTTTGTCATCTAAAATTTCGGATAAGGTGGATTCCTCATTAATATCGGCTACATAAAAAGGAAGATGACTGACAGAGACATTTAATTCAGTAGTTTCAAAAAAGTACAAAGTAGCATTAGGTAGTATTGAACCTGAAATTGGATGTGTATAATTTAATGATGTACTATTTGTATTTGTATAGTCCAAGTCTAAAGTTAAACTTGTGTTGGTTAAAGAAAGTTCAGTTGATACATTCCCATTATAAAATATAGATGTATTATCATTAATGACTGGAAGGTCTGCGAATAATTTAAAATCATAATTACTAGAGTCAAATTCAGTAATATTTTGTAAAGCAACTACATATGAAAATTTAACTGTTGAGTCTTCTTGAACTTCATAAATCCCCCCTTCTCCAATAGTTTCATTTCTTTCTCTTAGTATTTCTAAAGTGCTATCATTTTGATATAAGACTGATTCTAGTATTGGTGAATAATTATCAGTTATATCAGTTATATCTTGATTAGAAATTTTTTGAAATGATAAATCTTTATCATTATTTTCGCTACTTATAGTGGTAGTATATGATAAAGATAATAAAATCATTAAGATTAAACTGTAAGTAAAGATGCTATTAGATTTCATTTAACTGTCACCAAATTCAACTAGGTGTTTTATCTAACTTATCGCGAGAATTAATTAATTTAAAACTATAGGTTTCAATCAAGTTACTAGTATCGTAAGGATATATCCTGTAAAATCAGAAAATGATTAAAATATAAAAATGGGGGGATCATGGCTTGAAATTTCTAAAGTGTTTATTTTGTCGGTTATTAAAATATAAATATAAAATTTCACCAGCTTACAAGATCATTTTCAATTTGATAAAATAATCGACATAGTAATATCATAATTAATTTATAATTTTAAATTAATTATAGTATGAGTTGACTGAATTAGATAAAGCTAAAGATGCATTAATGGACTTAGGGTGGTCTGAATATGAGTCAAAAACATATTCCACATTAGTGCAATTAGGAGTTGCAACAGCAAGTAAAATTGCTAAAAATAGTAATGTACCTCCAAATAGAGTTTATCAAATTTTAGGTAGATTAGCAGAGAGAGGATTTGTTCATGTAGTTGAAGCTATTGGGGCAACAACAAAATTTGAAGCCAAGGATCCTTTGTTGGTACTAAATGAGACAAAAACTAGATTTTTAGATAAAATTGAAATCGCGATTAATGCATTGGATGAGTTAAAAGAAAGAAAACAAGATACAGATACACCAATACTATATACCATACATGGAAAGCAAGAATTGTCTAGTTATCTATTAAATTCATTAAACTCCGCAAAAGATTCTATTTTCATAGGAATAGATACATTAATTGAATTACAACATCGAGGTTTGATTGAAAAAATTAATGAATTATCTGATAAGATCACTATCAGAGTGATAACTACCTTAAGAGGAATAAATGATAAGTATGAAAAAGAGGTAGCTAATAAGTTAAATAAAAATGTTGAATTGAAAGTGAGTAAAGATGAATTTTCGACAATATTTATGATTGTAGACAGTAAAATAATGATTTATACTTCATTTGGTTTCAAAAATGAGAGAAGTCAAGATTTAGATTATTATGGAATATATACGAATGATAAAAAAACAGTAAAATTGATTTCAAAATCATTTGACATTATTTATGAAGAGGGTGAGTTTTATATCAATTAATAATGACAATATTGATAATAAAAAGATAATTTCCTCAGAAGATATTGCAAATTGGGTGGCAAGTTGTGCAAATATTGCAAGTGTAATACAATTGGGAGTAGATAAACCAGGTTTAGATTTATTGAAGAAAAATATTGATGATAAATTGGGTTATCTCAAAGGCGCAACAATTTTGTATAAACCCATTTTCGACCTTGCCTCAAGAGGTATTATGGTCGAAAAAGGATTAATTGATATAGATGAAATAGATTTAGGATGGATAATAAGTGAGACATTAGATAAAAATAAGGATTATAATTTAAACAGTGATCAAAATTTCGGCAGACTATTATTGATGAGTAATTTAGCGATGGCATTTGGATATATTATTTCAGAAAGTAATGATAAAAATTATGATATTAGTTTAGATCATATTTCAGACATCACAATGATGTTTTTAGAAAACTCAACACCAGAGGATACAGTGAATTTGTATAAATGGTTGGCAGAGAACAAAAATGGGGATAAATTTGATATATTAAATATTACACAATCAAAAGAAGAAACAATAGAAATTTTACTAGAAACAGAGACAAATCTAAAAATATTTTATGAAAGAGAGGCTGAGAATAATACAATTTTCAAAGTTTTAATGAACAATTATGATTATATGTTTCAAATAATAATACCTGAAATTGATGAAATGTTAAAATTAAAGAAAACAGAATCTGAGATAATCATCCAAATTCATATTTTATTGATGGCTGAATTTTATGATAGTTCAATATATCAAAAATACGGAAGAAACAAAGCATCTAAGATTAGGCAAAAAGCAAAAGAAATAATTTCAAATGGATCAATTTTTACCAATGATGGATTAAATTCGATTAGAGATTTAAGAGAATATTTAATTCAAGAACATACTAATGATTATTTGAAAATAATTGATGAGTTAACTATATTTTGTACATTTTTAGCATTATTATTAAAAAAAATTTAATTACGATTTTTCAATTTTCAAGGCTAAGGCATCAGAGTTGGATTTAATTTTTTGTTGTTGAAGAGCACTTGCGATTCTTGATATTGATCTAGTAGCATGAATTAATTCATCAAACCAGCTATAGAGATCACCCGTATAAACAAATAAACCATATTTTTTGGTAAGGAGATCTATAATTTGATAAATTTTGAGTCCGTCTAACCTCATATTCAAAATTAATTTAGATAATTTTAGTTGAGGATGTATACAATAGGGATTTTCTTTGCATTTACAATCGAAAAATAATTTATTCCATGTTTTAATTTTACTGACTATATTAGTTTGTAGTTTATTTATTTTCACAT